>ENA-UOUL01000025-UOUL01000025.1-bioreactor-metagenome-genome-assembly--contig:-NODE-25-length-213312-cov-42.080972_pt1 | contig 213312 bp, 176 predicted proteins | sample MGYA00249838_ERZ747220 | MGnify/ENA primary metagenome ERZ747220 (study PRJEB28778, sample SAMN05720191) | bioreactor metagenome | isolation source: Anaerobic biogas reactor | place... | reverse complement strand
CGGTAAGCCGTGTGCGGGAAAACCGCATGCACGGTTTGATGAGGGGGGCAGGAAGAATATCCTGCCTCTACTCTACCTTATCTGAGCCGCATCGATCCGAACCAGACCCTGGATCAGCTCATTTTGGATCGTGATACCCGGGATTATATCGTCACCGTGATCCAGAGATTAAAGAATCCCGATCTGGATGGTTTTGCTGCCTGGGGCTTGGTGGGAGCTTCGCTTGGCGCCGGGCAAGATATCCAGCATGGCTGCAATATCCTTCTGCATGGGGTTCCCGGAACCGGAAAAACTTTCATCGCGGGCGTGATCGCCAACGAACTAGAGCGACCCCTGATCCAGATCAATGCCAATGCCATCCGAGGCTGTTTTTACGGTGAAAGCGAAAAGCAGGCTCGGGAGCTCTTCAAGGAAATGCGTGAAGCGGTGAAAAGCCTGTCTCCGGTCTTTTTGCTTAACGAGGGAGACCAATTGATCCATCGACGTCTGGACTCTCCGGACCGTTCTTCGGATCACGCCGAAAACACCATCCAGAGCGTTTTTCTGGAGGAGATGGAAACCTTTCCCGGCATCCTGATCGTCACCACCAATTTGGCGGAAAACCTCGATCTGGCGATGTCCCGACGTTTTCATTACAAGCTTGAGATCAAAGCCCCGGACCATGAATCCAGGATGGCGCTCTGGCGTTTGCATCTTCCAAGCACGATTCCCGGTGCGCAGAATATCCCTGTGGAAGCTTTGGCAAACGATTTCATGTTCACCGGAGGGCAGATCAGGCTGGTGGTGCAAAACGCCTGTCATGAGGCTTTTATGCGCGGAAAAGGCGCTGGATTGACTTTGGATGACCTGCAAAAATATGCCATTCTGGAAAGCGGAACCAATTTTGAAAGGGCGAAGCAGGCAATTGGTTTTGCCCGCTAATCTTACAAAAAAAACCAAAGGAGGAACCATGAAAAAGGTAAACAATTATGTTGACCCAAGTATCGAGGGAGCCTGCATTACGATCACGGTTGAAGGTGTAAGCGTGAGCGGAAAAATCATCTTTCGAGACAAAAGAAACATCGCAGTGGAAATCACCGATCCCTATTCCGGCATTTCAGAACAGTCCGGCTGCATTCCTTTGCTGGCCTTGCAGTATCACAACTTCCTGGGTAAGGATGGAGACGAAAAAGCGGCATCCCTGCTTTCCGCTCTTTACAGATTTTGCGTCTTTGCTGATGCCCACAAAGATAGTCTGCTGGCGGCTTTGCAGGATTACAAATTCAAGCTGGCCTACGCGAAAAACTTCAGCCCGGAAGCCAGGGAGAACGAACAGCGCAAACTTTCGACACTACAGGAACTTCAAGCCCTCAGAAAAGAACTCAAGGCAGGAAATATCGACAACATCGAATACCAACGCAGGCTGAAGCCGCTGAATAAAACCATGAAAGCCTTGGCGGAGGAGTCTGAGATCGATCTGTATGACCTTTTTAACGAAAGCTTCAAAAGCTTCCGGGATAGCCCGGTCCAAGACATTAGATACGAGACAGTGCTCACATATTTGGAAAATCTTGGAAAAGCGTGAATGGGACTTGTGTTTTGATAAAAATAGGGCGGCCTATATTGCACGGACTTCCAGCAGGATGCCTTCGCCCCGAACCTGGCTTGCCTTGCCGTGAATCATTTCCTCCGGTTTCACCAAATCGGGGGAATAAACCCTCAGATAGTGATCCGAAAGTCCGTTTGCCAAACCGTCTGAGAGGTTTTCACACACAGCGCGCAAGCTCACTTGGTTTTGAAGCAATCTTTGACTATAAACCTGCTTTTTTTGATCGCTGAGATCGGCGAGGAGGTTCACCCGGCGGTTTTTTTCCAGATTTGGGATCTGTCCCGGCAGCGAATAAGCCACGGTGCCGGGGCGTCTGGAAAATGTAAAGGCATGCAGATACGCCACTTCCAAGCTTTTGATCAGTTCGAGACTTGTCTCAAATTCAGCCTCGCTTTCACCGGGGAACCCGGCAATTACATCCAAGCCGATGGCAGCGTTTGGAAAGCTGTGCAAAATCCTTTGGATCAAGCCCTGAAAGCTTTCCACGTTGTAAGAACGCCCCATGCGCTTTAAAACGCTGTCACAGCCGGATTGAAGCGGAATATGGAAATGGGGGCAAAGCTTGTCGCAGAGGCTGGCGCGGCTCAAAATATCGGGATGAAAAAGCTCGGGTTCGATGGAGCTGAGGCGGATAAGTTCAAGGCCGTCAATTTCCTGCAAAGCTTCCACCACATCCGCCAGATTGCGCTTTCCGTCTTTGTATAAACCCAGGTTCACGCCACCGAGCACAATCTCGCGATAACCGTTTTCCACAAAAAGCCGGGCTTGAGCCACCACGTCTTCAAATCTGGCAGAGCGGCTGTTTCCACGTCCCAGGGGCACTGCGCAATAGGCACAGCGATAGTCGCATCCATCCTGGATTTTCTGAAAAGCGCGGCTGCGGTCCAGCATCTCTTTCACGGGGCGGTGCAGGTAGTGTTCGCTGCTCATGATATCCCGGAAAACGTAGTCCGGATCTTCCAGCAGGGAGGCGATGTCGGCTTTGTTTTGATTGTCGGCAATCAGGTCGATATTGCCCAATTCGCAGATTTCCCGGGGTACCCGCTGGGCAAAGCAGCCGGTCACCACCACTTTCACCCCGGGGTTTTGCTCTTTGCGAGCCAAAGCCTTGCGGATCAGGTTGCGGCTTTTAAAATCGGTGCGTCCGGTCACGGTGCAGGTGTTGATTATATAAACGTCCGCTTCGGCGTGGAAGGGGACGATTTGAACCCCGTCCGGCTCAAACCCCGCAGCGATGGCGGCGGATTCATAGGCGTTGGTTTTGCAGCCCAGAGTGGCGATGGCAATGCGTTTCATGAGGAAAGCCGCTGCAAAAAGGAAAAAATCGCCCTTGCATAAATCCGGTGTTCCACTTCCAAAACCTTTGCGGCAACCTCATCGGGACAGGTGCAGGCTGAAATATCGGTCTTTTCCTGCAAGATGATTTCACCGTGGTCGAAGATGGGATCCACCAAATGCACTGTGGCTCCGGAATGCTTTTCCCCTGCCCAAAAAACGGCACGGTGCACTTTGGCGCCATACATGCCTTTGCCACCATAAGCCGGAAGCAGCGCGGGATGGATGTTCAAAACCGGAATTTTCACCTCTGCCAAAAATGAAGCGGAAACCAGCTTCAGATATCCAGCCAGAGCGATCAAATCGATCTTTTCCTGCTGGCAAAGCTCCAGCAACGCTTGTTCGCGCTGGGCGCAGTCTTTGTGATCCAAAATGTGGCAGGGGATGCCCAATTCACAGCAAAGCTGCACCACCGGGGCTTGTGAATCGCAAGCCACGGCAAAGCCTATTTCGATGGGCAAGGCTTCTTCTTCAAAAACCCGGTGCAGGGCGCGCAGGTTCGAGCCGCGACCGCGTCCTCCGGTCAGGACTGCGATTCGCCAGGTTTCAGCCGCAGTTCGTTCCATTGCAGTTGCGAAATCTCGGAAGGTGCGCCGCTCATCAGATCCGCCGCCTTCAAGCTCTTGGGGAAGGCGATCACGTCCCGGATGGACTGGGCTCCGGTCATCAGCATCACCAAACGATCGATGCCGGGGGCAATTCCTCCATGCGGCGGCGTTCCATATTTCAAGGCCTCCAGGAAAAACCCAAAGCGCAGTTGAAGTTCTTCCTCGCTGAAGCCCAGGATGTCGAAAATCTTTTTTTGCAAGTCAAAGCGGTGACAGCGGATGCTGCCGGAGGAAAGCTCCATGCCGTTGCACACCAGATCATAGAGCTGACCGATGATTTGGCCGTATTTTTCAGGCTGGTCCAGCCAGGGAATGTGTTCCTCACGCGGCAGGGAAAACATGTGGTGAGCCGGCTCCCAGCGCTGTTCGTCTTCGTTGTATTCAAATAGCGGAAAATCTGTGATCCAGGCAAAGGCATAGCTGTTTTCGGGGATCAGGTTTTGCCAGACAGCCACTTCGTTGCGAATGGCAGCCAACACCTTGGAACTCATGTTGTAGGAATCCGCCACGATGGCAAGCAAATCGCCGGGCTTCGCATCTGTGATTTCCAAAATCTTCCGGGTTTCCGTTTCGCTGAGGAATTTGCTGATGCCGGCTTCCAAACCGTTCTCCGCAACCTTGGCAAACGCGACGCCCTTTCCGCCGTTGTGTTTTGCCAGATCGACCAACTGATCCTGCTGTTTGCGGCTGTAGGCGGCTCCGCCGGGGATGGCGATGGCTTTCACCACTCCCTTTTGATCCAAGGCTCCGCGGAAAACCTGGAACTCTGAATCCTTGAGGATCTGGCTCAGGTCACAAAGTTCCAAGCCAAAGCGCAGGTCCGGTTTGTCGCAGCCAAAGCGTTCCATCGCTTCCTGATAGGTCAAACGCAGGAAGGGCAGTTCCAATTCCAGATTCAAAACCTCCTTGAACAGCGTGGCAAACATGCGTTCCAAAAGGTCGTAAATCTGTTCCTGGGTGGCAAAACTCATTTCCACATCGAGCTGGGTGAATTCCGGCTGGCGGTCTGCGCGCAGGTCTTCGTCGCGAAAACATCTGGCAATCTGGAAATAGCGGTCAAAACCGCCAATCATGAGCAACTGTTTAAACATCTGCGGGGATTGCGGCAGGGCATAGAATTTTCCCGGCTGAACCCGGCTGGGAACAAGATAGTCCCGCGCCCCTTCCGGCGTGCTTTTCATCAAGATCGGAGTTTCAATTTCGTAAAACCCCTCATCGCAGAGGAAGTCCCGGATGGACTTGATGATTTTGTGCCGGGTGAGGATGATCTTTTGCAGGGCGGGACGGCGCAGGTCCAGATAACGATATTCCAGGCGCAAATCTTCATCCGCCATCGCCAGTTCGGAGGTTTGGATGGGCAAAGGCTGGCTGTCGTTCAAAATGACGAGCTCTTCGGCAATGATCTCAACTTCCCCGGTGGCCATATTCGGGTTGATATTTTGAGAATCCCGCAGTGCCACGGTTCCGGTGAAAGCCGCCACATATTCGTTGCGCAGCTTTTCTGCCTTGGCAAAAACGTCTTTCATTTCGGGACGCACCACCACCTGCAGCAGTCCGTTCACATCGCGCAGGTCAATAAAAATCAAGCCGCCCAGGTCGCGGCGTTTGTTCACCCAACCCATCACGGTGACGCGCTTTTCGGCGTCGGAAGCGGTAAGTTCGCCGCAAAGATGGGTTCTTTGTAAGTTTTCCAGATTTTCCAACATGTTTTATACCTTGTTTTGATTCATTTAAAAACGTATGATTTTCCCAGTGCCTTTCCGCGTTCCAGGTTCACTCTGTGCAGCAGGATCCAGCCCAGAACAAAGAAAATACCCAGGGAAATGATGGCGTAGCTTTGTTTTCCGCTCAAAAGGGTTACCTGTCCGTAAACGAAGGGACCGATTACCGATGAGATTCTGCCCACCAGGGTGTAAAAGCCGAAAAATTCCGCCTGACGATCCAACGGCGTCAAAATGGAAAGCATGGTGCGGCTGTTTGCCTGGCTGCTGCCAATGGCAAGTCCCGCAAAAAAGCCCAGAGCATAATATTCCTTGGCGCTGCCGCAGAAAAACGCCCAAACCACCACGCCGATCCACACCAGCAGTGAAAAGCTGAGTGAAAAGCGAACATTGAGTTTATCTGAAATCCAGCCGAAAACCACCGCGCCCAGCGTGGATGTGAGCTGTGCCAGGATGAAGAAGATGATCAGGCTCTGCTGTCCCATCTGGAAACGGTTTTCACCATAGATGGCGGCAAAGGCGATCACGGTGTAGATGCCAACGTTGTAGAAAAAGTAGCTCAACAGATAGCCCAGCAGGTCCGGCATATTTTTCAAGTGCTTCATGGTGAAGGAGATACGTCCTAACGCCACCTTGAAATAGTTGGTCTTGGGAGCTTTGCCAGGCTTTTCTTTCAACAAGAAAAAAGTGAGCAGAGAAAACAGGAACATGTGGGCGCCAATCATCGGCCAAACCCAGCGAATATGGTTTTTCACCAGGGGAAGGGACACCGCCAGCGACACCAAGCCGCCGATGTAGCCCAAGCCCCAGCCATAGCCGGAAATCTTGCCAATGGTCTCCGGCGTGCTCACCTCCGGCAAAAAAGCGTCATAGAAAACCAATGCGCTGTTGAAGGAAGTGTTGGCAATGATGAAAAGCACCATGCCCAAAACAAAATCTCCCTTACCCACAAAGTAGAGCAGAGCTGTGGCGGTAACGGTGAGCCAGGTAAAACCAAACAGGAATTTCTTTTTGGAGCGCGAATAATCCGCCATGGCGCCCAAAATGGGGGCGGCAATTGCTGCCAGTGTCATGGAAATGGATATCGCCAAAGACCAGTAATATTCTCCGCCTTGGGCGCGGTCGCCGGCAACAACGTTGGCAAAAAACACGCTGAACACCACGGTGACCATCACGGTCACAAAGGATGAATTGGCAAAGTCGTAGAACATCCAGCCAACTGCTGATCTGGATGGTTTCATGAAGCTGTCTCCTCAAAATTCAGGGGCTCAAGGCCCGGCCACTGTGCGGAAAGTTCTTCCCGCGGGCTGGCGATGAAGATTTGATAGCGCTGGTCCACAAATTCTGCGATCCGGCGCGCATTGTCGGCATCCAATTCTGCCAAAACATCGTCAAAGAGCAAAATGGGGCGGATGCCGGTGAGATTTTCGATCAGGGAGGCTTGGATCAGCCTCAAAACGATGACCGTGATGCGTTTTTGCCCCTGGGAACCGTAGGTTTTCAGGTTATGTCCGTTCAGGCAAAATTCATAGTCGTCCAGATGGGCGCCGCAGAGGCCGCGTTGAGCGTTTTTTTCCATGGGCTCGAGGGATGCCACCAGCTCTTCCAGCTTTTCCAAAGTGCCCGGATAGCCCTGCTGAGCCTGGCTTCTGTAAAGCAGCCGGAGGCTTTTCACCTGGTTCAAAACTGCGGGATAGTTTTGTTCCAAAGCCCGGTTCACCTCGGTCAAATATCGATTGCGGTAGTCCAGGATTTCCAAGAGCAGTTCGCAAAACCGCCGGTCCCAGCTTTTTTTCACCAATGGGCTAAAGCTGTTTTTCAACAGGCTGTTACGCTGTTGAACCACCTGCAGATAATCGCGAAGCAATCCAACATAGGCGGGATAGATTTGCGATACGCAGAGGTCAAAATATTTGCGTCTGGCGCTGGGCGAACCGTCCACCAGCATGGTGTCGTCCGGAGCGGCATACACCACTTTCACGCGCTCATACAGCTTGCTGAGCTGGCGGATGGGGTCACCGTCGATCTTGAGATATTTCCGGCGTTCCTGCCAGGCAATCTGGATCTTCAGGTCCAAGCCCGTATCGTTCAAAAAATCTGCGCTCACGCTGAAGCTGTCGCTGTCTTTTTTCAGCACTTCATCGTCGCGGTGGAACCTAACGGATTTCCCCAAGCCGCAATAGGCAATGGATTCCAGCAGATTGGTTTTGCCAAATCCATTGGGCGCAATCACCAGATTTCCCGCCGGATTCGGGCAAAAGCTGGCTTTGGCGTAGTTGCGGAAATTCGCCAGTTCAAGCTGTTTCAGGATCAATAGCTACGACCGCAGCGGCATCAACAGGAAGGTGATTTTCTGGTTTTCAGGCTGGGGTTCGTTGTAGATCATCAAAGGCTCTTTGGGGCTGCCCAGCTTGATGCAAACCTTTTCCGTGTCGATCACATCCAAAATGGAAACCATGAAGCGATGGTTGAAGGAAACACTGGTTTCCGCGCCGCTGTATTGGAATTCTTCCACAAACTCCTTGGCATCGCCGGCATCGCGGTTGCTGGTGTTGATTTCAAAATTATCGCCATTGAGCTGGAAGCGGATGCGATTGTTGTCTTCGGGAGCCACCAAAGCCACGCGGCGGATGGATTCAAGCAAGCGTTTGCGGGAAACGATCACCTGATTTGGAAGCTCAGCCATGAAGGCCTTTTGATATTCCGGATATTTTTGGTCGATGATGTTTGAAATGATGGTGAAAGAACCGTAGGCGATCACGATCTTGCTGCGTTCCATCAGCACCTTCATCTCTTTGATGGAAGGGTCGTGGATCTTTTGCAAAAAGTTCAGCGTTTTCACCGGGATCACTTTTTCCAAAACCTGCTCGTCGTCGGGGTCGGAAAAGATGTTCGGTTCGCCGTTTTTTCCTTCTTCACCTTCGGCTGGAGCCGTGTTTGGCACGATGATTTCCGCCACTTTGCGTCCGTCGGTGGCAGCCATCAAATTCGTTTTTTTCATAATTTTCCAGCACACGCCGGTCAGCACTGCGCGGTTTGGATCGGTGGAAACGGCAAAAGCGGTTTTGCTGATCATGCGGTTGAAGATCTCCGGATTCACCCTGGTGGCAGCTTCCATCTGGGGTTGGGGCAAAAGTGGGAAGAGGCTGTGATCGGCGCAGAGGACCTTGAAGTCGATCTTGTTGCACTGGATCATCAGCAGGTCCTCAGTTTTCCAAAGGTCGATGACCGCAGGCGGCATCTGGGCTATGATCTCGTTGAAATGCCGCGCCGAAACGGCGATGGTGCCACCTTCGCTGACAGCCGCGCTGAAACGCACATCCACTGTGATTTCCAAGTCTGAGGCGGTGATCTTAACTTCGCCTTTGTCGGCATCGGCTTCGATCAGATAGTTGGTCAGGATCGGTGAAGTGGTTTTTCCGGAAACAATTCCCACAAGGTGTTGAATGTGATGGGCAAGTTCCCGCTGCTCAATCGCTATTCTCATTTTTTCCTCTTAATGCATTTTTCTTTCAATAAAACATCAAATTTTCCAATTGCCTGCTTGTCAACAAGTTTCTGCAAAATCGATATTAAGAGGCGGGGGAGCCGGATTGCAGAGAAACTTCATAGCGTCCTAACTGACGGCAGCATTTTGCCTTGTCCCTTGATACCAACCAATGCGCCACCCGTACACTTCCCATAGGCCACCCAATAAAAATACGGGAGGCTTATGGGGATCTGTGCAAGGCAAATCGGGATGGGCTCAAGGGAGAAGCAAGGTTCTTCAAGCTCGGGTGGATGAGCTTGACTCTGTGGGGAAAAGCAGTTTGCGCAGGGCTTCCTTGCGGTTTTGAAGTGAAAATCTGGTGGAGATGCTTTCTGAGATGGCTTGGCGGTCGGGGTGTTGGGCAAGGGCTTCATCCAAGGCTTTTTCCAAGAGCCGGGAGTCGCGCCGGGGGATGATGATGCCGTGGTTCCCGATCACCGTGGGGATTCCAGCCACATCTGAGCCAACGGGAAAACAGCCCATCAGCATGGCTTCCATGAGGGCATTGGGCATGCCTTCGCTGATGGAAGGCTGGGCGTAAACGGCACTTTCAGCCATCAATTCCATGAGTTCGGCTCGGGGCAAAAATTCATGTATTTGGAGGTTGGGCAGGCTGTAAAGGCCGGATTCCTGCTCCAAGGCGGCTTGCCAGCGCTTCTGGATACCCACAAAGATGAAGCTCAGGTCCGGGCGTCGCTTGGCAATTTGGCTAAGCAGATCGAAGCCTTTGTTTTGAAAATCCTGCAGGCGGGGGGTGGTGCCAACCGTCAGAATTTGAGCCTTGCGCGGCTTGTTAAGATCCGGCGGGGCAGCGGGTTCCACAGCATTGAAAACCACCGCGGCGGGGCTGCCCAGAGCGGGAACGAGGCGGTAAATGCCTTCAGGATGGCCGGATGGATTGTAATATGTGTTTGAGGATGAGAGCAGAGCCTTGTGGTTGGCGATGATCAAATCGCTGTGTTTCAGGGCGATGCGGGCGCAGAGTCCGCGCCAAAAAGAGCAGTAAACGCCCATGTTCAGTTCGGGATATTTCACGGCGTCATAGCCGCCGATGAAGGTGTGGGTCGTTATGCCCAAGGCTTTGGCAAGCAAACAGATGGGCGCGGCGTGGTAGTCTGCAAACCAGATGAAAACACGGCTGAATTTCCTTTTGGAACGCAGCGAAAAAAGGGTGGTCAGGATCTTTTGCAGATAGGTTTGTTTGGAGAGATCCTGCCCCAAAAAGACGGTGGTCAGGTCAAAAAGTTCACCCAGGATTTTTTGATCCACGTCCATGAAGCTGGAGCAGGTGGGCAAAACGAGCAGGGCTTTTTCTTTCATGGCAGGGTTTCTTCAATCAATTTGGACATGGCTTGGGCAAGTTTTTGGCGGGAAAACTGGCTGATGTATTCTGTATCAACCTGGATTTCATCAAGCTTCCCGGATTCCCATTTTTGGTAGAGTTCGTTCAGATTTGCCGCGATGGCCGGGGCGTCCAGATGGTCTGCAACCAGTCCGGTTCCTGCTTCGGTGACCAGCTTTGCCGCCAAGCCGCGGGGTGGCACGATCGCCAAAATCGGCTTCCCTGAACGCAGGTAGTCAAAAATCTTGCCGGTGAGAATGGACTCAGTGTTTTCCCCTGAAGGGATGTAGAGCAAAAGCGCCGTTGCCTGCATGATCTGGGCGATGTTTTCCCTGTGCGGCACAAAGGGATGGAAATTCACGATGCGGGTCAAAACGGGGTGACGGCTATATTTGCCCAACACGAAGGCGGGGGTGTTTTTTCCGATGATGTCCACGCGGAATTTGGCGGGGTTAATCCTTTTTTCCTCAATGGATTTCAGCAGCACCTGCCAAAGCGGGTCAGGCTGACGGCGGTCGTAGAAACTGCCGCTGTAAACCAGACGGAAAACGTCGGAATCAGGGCTGGGCGCGATGGGGTCAAAGTCGCTGTCGTCAAAGCCGTTGGGGATCACCGCCGAGGGTTTTTCAGCCAGGAAGGGGTAAAGCCGGAAAAAATTGTCCCGCATCAGGTGGGTAAGATAGGAAACACCGGAAGCGGCGGAAAGGATGCGCAGTTCATTGGCTTGGTCGCGTTTTTTGGCTTTGGCGGGAAAATCTATGTTCAGAAGTTCAGGGTTGTTGGTCCATTCATCGCGAAAATCGCAGATGAAGGGGATTTGGTGTTTTTCCTGGAGCCACAAGCCCAAAAAGAGTGCCGCCGGAGGTCCGGAACTGATCACGGCGACTTTGATATTCGGGTTTTGTTTCAAGATGCGCTTCAGTTTCATTTTTGCAAAAGGCAGCCAAAGCGCTTCGGGACCGGGAGAAAAAAGCCGATGGCGGATAAACTCGACCACTTTTCCCAGTTTCAAGCCCCAGAGCAGCTTGAACAGCCAGTTTGCATCCGGGCAGAAGGCACGCCAGACTTTGACTGAGCCCGGCAGTTCCTTTTGCAACGCAAAATCCTTGGGATGGCGCATCCATTTGGGTTGGACGCTCAAAACGTCCACATGGTGCCCCAGTTCAGCAAGATATTTAACGTTTTTTAAGCCGCGGATGGAGGCCACGCCTCCCAGTGGTGGGAAAAAATAGGAAATGTAGAGCAGATCAGGCTTACGCATCTTTTTTACTCAGGAAGGAAAACTTTTTACAGCGGAGGAGAGCAGGGATTTGAACCAATCAACGTCGTAGGGCAAAACGGCTCCCAAGGCTTTGCCCAGCCAAAAATATGCAAGCAGAAACACGAGCAAGGCAAGGATTTGAAGACCCCAAGCCGCAGCAAAAATCAGAAGTGGAGCAAGGGCTGCCAAGCCTGCCAAAGCAGTTGCCAGAGCGGTTCTGATCAAAGCTTCCAGAGGGAAAAGCTCGCGAAGCTTCAGCCCCAGCTTTTTTTGAATCCAATATAGGTACAGCAGGGTGGAAAGCCAGGTTACCACCACAGTTGCCAGCGCTGCGCCCATCATGCCGATGATCCGCACCAAAATGAGGTTCAAGATCAGGTTCAGTCCCAGGGTAAAGAACGAATTCCAAAGGATATAGCGCGTTTTTTTGAGCGCCATGAACAGAATGCCATAGGTTGCCACGCGCAGGGGCAAAATGGCAAGATAAACTTGGAAAAAAGGCACGGATGCCAGATAGGTTTCGGTGTAGAGAAGCTGGATGAGGGGGCGGGCAAAGATCAGTCCCAAAGCGGTGAAGGGAAAGATGATCAGGGCATTTTTGCGCACGGCGGCGCGGTAGGTTTCGTTCAACTTTTCCGGTTCGGAACTGATGTGGGGCAGCAGGATGGCATTCACGGAATTGTTCAAAATCGAGATGAAGGGTAGTTCCATGGCGCCGATGGAAAAAATGGCATATTCGGCGGGGGTGAAAAAGCCGGAGATCACCAGTTTATCAAGCTGAACGGAGAGCATTCCGATGATGGAAGCCAGCCCCAGCGGCAGGGAATATTGAAAGATCTCGCGGTGAAAATCCGGATCGAAAGTCATGCGGCTGCGATATTTTGCCAAATGCAGGCGCGCATAGCCCCATTGCAAAAGGGCGGAGATCATCATGCCCCAAACGATGTGGTAAAGATTTTTGGTGATGAGGGCGGCACCAAGGATGAGCACAAAATCCGCAGCCACACTGAAAATGGTGAAACTGGCGGTTTTTGTTGGTTGCTTCAGACCCAGCATGATTTGGCTGTAGATCTGGGTTACAAACATGAAAAGCGGATAGACCGCAAAAAGCACCAGCAGCAGCGAAAGCTGGGGATTGCTGAAGGTGCGGGCGATGAAGCCGCGCAAGACAAAGATGGCAAAGCCAAAGATGAAAGCCAGCACCGTGACAAGGTTTACGGTGCGGGTGATGAATTCCCTTTTGGAATCCGAATGCTGGAGTTTGGGCAAAAAATAGAGCAGGCTTTGCGGAATGCCCAAAAGCAGGAGGGTGGAAAAAGTGTTGTAAATCAGGAAAAGCTGGCGCCAGGAGCCGAATTCGCCGGGCAGGAGCACCCTTGCCAACACGATGCCCGCCAAGGATTTGAAGCCAAAGCGGATGAACTCCACCGTGGTGAGCATTCCTGCCTGTTTGCTGCGATCCTGGGTCATGGCTCCAAACGGGGAAAGGTGGCTGGGATCAGGTATTCAAAGCTGTCTTCATGGCGGAAAAACCGGATGAAGTAGTCCCCGGGCTCAATCAAGGTTCCGTCTTCCAAGGTGCCGTTCCAATATTCCTGGTTTTGGCCTTTGAGGTAAACCCGCCTGTTGCGATGCAAGACCCGGTCTTCCAAGCCAAGGATTTCCAGAGTCCAGATTCCCTCAAAAGGCACCTGGGTGATCAGCGAATATCGGTTTCCTTCGCGCCAAACTCCGAGGTCGGCGGCGAACTTGATCTCTTCTTCCTTGAACTCCAGTTCAGGCAGTGTGACCACCAAACCGGGCTCAGCGTAGATCGCACTGCAAAGCTGGGCGAGGGCGCCGTCTTTGATGAGGTCGTCATAGGAAAACAGCACGATGCCGGCAAAATTTCTGGCGCGGGTGTCCTCCACCCTTGTTGCCACATCCAAAATGTTGAAATTGCGCGAGTTTGGTTTCACCGCCAGCGAGGCGCCATTTTCGTTGTAGGCACGCAGTCCCATCCAGATGCGGTGGTTGAAGCCGATCGCTTCGGCGGCGCTGGAGTTTTCCCTGAACTTGTTCATGACGGTGGGATAGTTCATGGGGCAAACAAAGTCCACCAGATCGCGCTCAAGCCAGTCCTGCCAATCCTGGGCATACCAGGTTGCGGCGGCTTTGGGATCGGGCATCACAGCCGCACTGAAAGCCAGGTTTGGGTTGATGCTGCGGCTCAGTTCTCTAATCTTTTCCACCAAAGAGGTCACCTGCAGGATGCGCCATTGGTTCCACTGGATGGGGTTTGTTTCCTTGTGGCTGTTGAATCTGCTGGTGGAGATGGGATGGTAGCCCAGGCTGGAGTTTGGATAGCGGATGTAGTCCAGATGCAGGCCGTCCAGTTCGGGATAGCCGCTGAGGAGGTCGCCCACCACGTTCAGGATGTGCTGCTGCACTTCGGGAATGCCCGGATCGATGAAATGGCCTGCGTTTGCCGAGGCGGAAGGGCGCGTGAGATTGCGGTCGAAGGTGATCCAATCCCTGTGATTGCTGTAAATATAGTTCTTTGCCATGAGGGTGGGGTCCACCGGAGTGGCGTTTAAAACCACGATCCAAGCGTGAACCTTGATGCCATGCGGCTGAGCTTCCTGCAGGACCTGCTCCAGGGGATCAAAGCTTTGACCGTTTAAAATATGGCTGCGATATTCGGGATTATGGAACTTGTCCGGTTTCCGGTTCGGCCGGTAGAGGGCGTCGGCACGATAGCGCACCTCCAGGAACAGATCGGTTTGACCGGTGGCGACAGCGTCTTCCACCAAGGTGCTGACTTTCTGGGGAGTGTTGATGCCCCAGGGCAAAACCCAGACGGCGCGGGCTTCGGCATTCAGTGCCGGGGGAAGGAGCAGAAGAATTGATAAAACGATGAAAATTATATATTTAGGCATCGGAACCCTTTGTGATGGTGACGTTTTCCACACGGGCGTCGGCGGATCCGTCTTTCAGGCGCAGGTTCAGTTTGTCCCCAGCTTTCAGATCCTGGGCAGAAGTGATGATCCGTTCGCCCCGGGTGATGAGGCTGAAACCGCGGTCCAGCACCTTGAAGGGGGAGAGGGCGCGGAGCTTCAGTTCGGCTTTTTCCAAGCGTATTTGGCTGTCCCGCAGGCGTTCTGCGCTTGCCAGGTCAATTTTTTGGGCAAGGGTTTCCAGATGCCTGCCAAAATCCGTTACAGCTTGATCCATACGGTTTTGCATGGAGCTTTGGGCTTGGTTCATGCGGGTTTGAGCCTGACGAAGGCCGGCTTGGAAACGGGAACTGGAGCGCACAAGGTCCAGAGCGGCGGAATCCACTCTTTGCTGCATGGATTGCCAGGCTCGTTCGGGGTGTTCACGTTCCAGGTTCAAAGCCAGATTGCCCAGCAGCCGTTTGGCATATTCCAGCCTGCCCTGTCCGGAGGTTCTGAGATGGGTCCCCAGGGAGTTCAGATAGCCCAGGATGTCCTTTTTATCAGGCACCGCCAGTTCCGCAGCGGCGGATGGGGTGGGTGCGCGAACGTCTGCCACAAAGTCCGCAATGCTGAAATCAATTTCGTGGCCAACGGCGGAAATGATGGGCGTGCGCGCGGCAAAAATGCTTCGTGCCAGGGCTTCGTCGTTGAAGCAGAAAAGGTCTTCCTGCGAACCGCCGCCGCGGGTGAGGATGATCAAATCCACTTCCTCGGAGGAGTCAAGATATTGAATTCCTTCCGCAAGCTGGCGCGGAGCTTCATTTCCCTGCACCAAAGAGGGATAGACCAAAACTTCAACAGGCCAGCGCCGCCTGAGAATGTTCAAAATATCCTGCAAAGCTGCTCCGGTGGGGGAGGTCACGATCCCGATCCTTTTAGGAAAGCGGGGCAGTTCCTGCTTGTGTTTTGAGGCAAAAAGGCCTTCTTCCTGAAGCTTTTGCTTGAGCAGTTCGAACTGACGTGCAAGGTCGCCCTTTCCGGCAAGTTCCATATTTTTCACATTGAGATTGTAGCTGCCGCCTTTTTCGTAAACGGTGAGCTTTCCGTGGCAGATCACTTCCATGCCTTCCTCGGGCTCGAAGGTGAGACCAAAGTTTGCAGGCTTGAAAAAAGTGCAGCGCAGGGTGGCGTTGGGGTCGGTGAGATTGAAATATATGTGACCGGAGCTGTGGCGGGTGTAGTTGCTGATCTCGCCACGCACATAAAGCGCCTCGATCTGCGTTTCCACCACCTGCCGCAGGTGCCGGGTTATTTCAAAAACGCTGAATACGATTAAATCATCCATGATAATCCATTAAAACGATTGGCGTTTATTTGTCAATCTCCAGCCTTGTCCGAGGGATTGGAAGAGTAATCTGAAAACTTATGAATGGACGCATAAGTCTTTGATGATGAAAGTCCCTAAGAGATATCAATGCAGTAAGTTGAGCCCTTTAAGCTTTCTTTTCGTCGATTTGCTGAAGAATATCATGTCCGCGCGCAAGGATATTTTTCAGTCTGGCCGAGGGACGGATGCGCGGGGAATCAATCAGTTCCTTCAATTCTTCGATCTTGCTGTAGAAACCGTGGATGCTGACGTAGAGCGGTTCATCCTGCTTTGGGGATTTCTTTTGGCTGAAAATCTTCTTGAGATTCACATATTCTTCCAGCAGCTTGTCATACTTGGTGGTCTTGAGCTTTTTGGTGATCCTTTTTAGTTCCTGCGTCGTCTTCTTTTTGGGGCTCGATTTGAAAAAATCATCTAGGAGAGCCACGTTGCTGTTGATCTCATTGATCAGCGGCTGTTGAAAATCCTTGGGCGGTTTCACATCTTTCGCCATTACATAAACGGCTTGAGCGCCGGTGATGGCCAATCCAATCATCTGAATGATGGTGTTGATATCCATTTTATTGTTCTCCTGAAACGCAGTCGATTTCTCGAAAATTGAGCAAGCCCATATCTTTGTCTATCATCTTGTTAGGCATATATTCTTAAACCATTTTGTCAACTTTGATTTTGCCGATCAAAGCCTCAAGGGCAGTGTTTTCAGCTTAAATTTGTGTGTCAAGTTTTTAATTACTTTTTCGATTTGATTTTGGGTCAAACAGTACGCAAGGTTTTTTGCTTTATACCATGGAATCTTTGCTTGTAAACAGGTTTGAAGAGTTTTTCAACAGCATAAACGCGGTTTTTTAAAAGCAAATACTTTGCTTGCCATGCCGACGCTTTTGCTTAGCATATCAGTATTGGAATCATGAAAAACAAGGAGATTATAAGGAATGAACTTCAGAAAGATTAAAGACAAAGTGTTTGCGGTGGGCGTCCAAGACTGGGGGCGCAGGCTTTTTGACAGCCTTATCCCGCTTCCAGACGGCACCAGCTACAATTCATATCTGCTTCAAGGCTCGGAAAAAACCGCGATCATCGACACGGTGGATCCTGCCTTTGCGGACAAGTTTTTTGAGAACCTGGAAGGGCTTGAAAAGTTGGATTACATCATCACCCTGCACAGCGAACAGGACCACTCCGGCAGCATCCCCCTGCTTTTGGAACGCTTTCCCAATGCGGAGCTTATTTGCTCACCCAAAGCCAAGGACTTGGTGGTGGAGCATTTGCTTGTGGCTCCTGAAAAAATCCGCGTGATGGAAGACGGAGAAAAACTTTCCCTGGGAGACAAAACCCTGCGTTTCATCCACACCCCCTGGGTGCACTGGCCGGAAACGATGGTGGCATATCTGGAAGAAGATCGCATCCTGTTCAGCTGCGACTTTTTGGGCTCACACTGGACCACCAGCGATCTTTTTGTGGAAGATGATCCCGCTGTGATTGAAGCTGCAAGGCGCTACTATGCCGAAATCATGATGCCCTTCAGAAGCTTCATTTTGAAAAACCTGGAAAAGGTGAAGCAACTGGACATCGATCTTGTGGCTCCCAGCCATGGTCCCATCTGGAAAAAGCCGGAAGTGATCATCTCGGCCTATGAAGACTGGAGCAGCGAGCGCGTGGAAAACAAAGTGTTGATCCCCTTTGTTTCGATGCACGGCAGCACCCACAAAATGGTGGATTATTTTGCTGATGAGCTCATTCGCCTGGGTGTGAAGGTGGAGCTGTTTGACCTTGCCGTCACAGACATTGGAAAGCTGGCCATGAGCCTGATCGATGCAGCCACAATCGTGATTGGCAGCCCCACCGTGCACGTTGGACCGCATCCCTTCGTGGCAAACACAGCCATTTTGGCAAATGTGCTGAAACCCAAAGCCCGTTTTGCGGCGATCATCGGCTCCTATGGCTGGGGCACCAGAGTGGTGGACAGCATTTTAGGCCTGCTTCCGAACCTGAAAGCCGAGGTTTTGGGCGCGGTGATCTGCAAGGGCGAAGCCAAGGAAGACACCAAAAAAGAATTGACCCAGTTGGCGGAACTGATCGCCAAAAAGCATCAGGAACTCGGTCTGATCAAATAAACCATTTATCCCGTCAAACAAAAGAAGGGGACGCTTTTTGCAAGGCGTCCCCTTCTGTATGATTTACGTATTATTATTGGGCGTTGAGGCCGGCTTCCAAGGCGCGCATGTTTGCTTCCACGATTGCTTCGCCCTTGCGGATGAAGCTTTGGTGGATGGCTGTGCCCAGTTCTTCGGCGCTGAAGCCCAGATGGGTGGCAGCGGCGCCCAGCATCACGATGTTCATGCCGCGGGCTGACTTCACCTCTCTGGCAATGGCGTCCGCATCGATCAACACGTGATTCGGATGTTTGCGAATTTCGGCGTAGATGCCTTCGATATCGGGGTAGTTTGTTATGTTTTTAAAGGGAGTTTTGTTTGCGATCAGCCAGCCATCCGGAGCCAGATATGGCAGATAGCGCAAGGCTTCCATGGGTTCCACGCTCAGGATCATGTCTGCCTGGCCCATGGTGATGAGATCGCTGTGGATCTCAGAATCGGAGAGCCTGAGATGGGATTGCACGTCTCCGCCGCGCTGGCTCATGCCGTGAACTTCAGCCTGCTTCAGATGCCAGTTGCGGTTCAGGGCGGCTCTGCCCAAAATGGCTGCAATGGTCAGGATTCCCTGGCCACCAACTCCCGCGAGAATGATGTCTTTTTTCATGCTTGCTTCTCCATTAAATCCTTGTTCTTTTTCATCAGGGTTTGAACGCATTCGCGGCGCGGGATAATCACGCTGACGCCTTCGTAAGCAAGTTCTTCCTTGTAAATCTGCACCATCTCATCCCAGTTGCGTTTGAGCGGAATGAAAACCCGGATGTGTTCCCGGGGGACGCCAAGGCCGATGCAGATTTCTTCCAAGCGGCCAAAGCTGGTGTATTCCTGGCCGCCGGTCATGGCGGTGGTGGAGTTGTCCAAAATAACGATGACCACGTTGGATTTTTCATAGACGCAATCCAGCAGTCCGGTGATGCCGGAGTGGGTGAAAGTGGAGTCGCCAATCACGGCCACGGCGGGGTAGAGTCCGGCATCGGCGGCGCCTTTGGCCATGGTGATGCTGGCACCCATATCCACACAGGAGTTGATGGCATTATAGGGCGGCATGAAGCCCAGAGTGTAGCAGCCGATGTCGCTGAACACGTGGCCGCGATCAAAGTCCTTCATCGCTTCATTCAGCGCCAGGAAGCTGTCCGCATGGGGGCAGCCCACGCAAAGCGCCGGAGGTCTGGGGCTCACGATTTCGGGAATGGGTTTGCCCTCTTCGGCTGGCAAGCCAAGCGCGCGGGCAACCTTGTTCGGATTCAATTCGCCATCGCGGGGGATGCTTCCATCCAAACGGCCGCAAATGGGCTTGGTTCCACCCCAGGAAAGGCCTTTCAGCATTTCTTCCACCACGGGCATGCCTTCTTCCAGGATCAGCAGTTTGTCGCAGCTTTCATAAAGCTGGTGAATCGCTTTTTGCGGAAGCGGATATTGGCAGATCTTGATGACGGGGTGGGGGATGGGCTTGTCGCCATAAACTTCACGCAGATAGTTGTATGCCAAGCCGGTGGCAATGATGCCCACAGAGCGGTCCGGGGCGTCGAAACTGGCTTGGTTGAAAGGTGATTCCGCGGATTCGCGTACAAAATCGTCCTGCTTCTGGATCAAGTTTTTGTACTTTTTGCGGGCGATGGCGGGAAGCAGCATGAACTGGAAGGGGTCTTCCGGTTTTTTCATCGGGTTTTGAGAGCCGGGTTCGCGACGCTGCACTCCGGCACGGGAATGGGAAAGCCGTGTGGTGAGACGAATCAGGACCGGCACGTGATATTTTTCAGAGATTTCAAAGGCGTGGAAAGCCATATCATAGCATTCCTGCTGGTTTGAAGGCTCCAAAATGGGGATCATGGCAAATTTGCCATAGAAGCGGGAATCCTGCTCGTTTTGCGAGGAGTGCATGCTGGGGTCGTCTGCAACGGTGACGATCAGCCCGCCGTTGGCACCGGTGAAGGCTGAGTTCATGAAGGGGTCGGCGGCAACGTTCAAGCCAACGTGCTTCATGGTCACCATGGCACGTTTTCCGGCATAGCTCATGCCGATGGCTGATTCCATGGCGGTTTTTTCGTTTGAAGACCAAACGCGATGGACCTTGCCTTCGATGGCTTGCTTGCTGCGTTGAACGTATTCGATGATCTCTGTGCTGGGGGTACCCGGATAGCCGTAAAATCCGCTGATTCCGGCATCAAGGGCTCCCTGCGCAAGGGCTTCATCGCCCAAGAGCATCATTTTTTCCATAATCTGGAACTCCTTTATCTATTTTTATATATTTCAAAATCCAGGGGCAGCGGCTTTCGATGACCGCAAACCCGTGCAAACAAAATAAATAACAAGTTTGTTCAGTAAATGACGCCAGCCGAAATCAGTCAAGATTTTATTGCGGAAACCGGAGAAAAACTTTTGCGATGGAGGGCAGAGGGACCGTGAGCTGCCAAACTTGACAAATGGGCGGCGGTTGGATAGCCTTTGTGGCGCGCAAATCCATATTGGGGAAGGGTTTCATCGAGCTTGATCATCAGGCGGTCGCGATGCACCTTTGCCAGGATGGAAGCAGCGGCAATATTGGCGGAAAGTGAATCTCCGCCGATGAGCGCTGTGGCGGGGCAAGGCATCCCGTGTGGAATTTGGTTTCCATCGATGAGGCAATGATCGCCCGGGTTTGCGAGTTTTTGAGCCGCTTCCCTCATTCCTTTGAGCGTGGCTTGCAGGATGTTGTGGGCGTCGATCCATTCATTGTCAATTTCCACAATATGCCAGGAAATGGCGCGGGAAATGATTTCCTCAAAGATGTGTTCGCGCTTGGCAGGGGATAGCTTTTTGCTGTCGTTGATGCCCTCGATCGGGCTGGCAAGATCAAGCTTTACAGCGGCAATCACCACAGGACCAGCCAGAGCGCCGCGACCCGCTTCATCCACTCCGATCAAGCTTCCAAGCCTGAGCGCCAGATCATGTTCATACAAAAGGCTCATACGGGTTTATGCAGCAGGAAAAAGAGCCGGAAATAGCGGTTATCAATATCGCTGCCATCCCGGTTCAGCAGGTTGGGTCTGGTTTCAGGGGCAAAAATGGCTTTCAATTCCAAGTCTGAAGCAGCGCAAAGCTGGATCAGTTCAGAGGTCATCCAAACCCGCTGGACATGGCGTTCCTCAAACCTCTCATATACATTCAATTTTTTGCGGAACAGATAAAAATGGGTGAGCTGCCGGTATGTAAGTGGTTCGTAAGTGGAGATTTGGAGCATGTATCCATCCCGAACCCGGGTGAAAGAGGTGTTGTCTGAAAAATTATCCAGGCTGTTGCGCAGGGTGGAGATGTCGAAGATGAAGGTTCCGCCGGGCTTCAGGGCTTGGGAAGCGTTTTTCAACAGCTTGGCGGCGTCCGCCTTTTTGGTGAGGTAGTTGAAACTGTCGAAAAGGCAGAAAATCAGGTCAAATCCGGCTTGCGGAATGGGTTCCGTCAAAGAATGATAGAAGAGCTTGGGCTTGAAGGTTTTGGTGTCTGCCACGTGGAGCATGAAGGGCGAACTGTCGCAAGCGTGGGTTTCATAGCCTCGAAAAACCAGGATACTGGCTGCATTGGCAGTGCCGCAGGCAAGTTCCAAAATGCGCTTGGGAGCCTCGCCACCGATGCGGCGATGCCAGGAAAGGATGAGATCCACCCAGTGCTCATAATTCACGTGGTACATATAGTTATCGTAATACAGCGCGAAAAAGGAATATGAGTTCAGGAGGGCGTTCAGGTTTCTGCCCAAGGGGGCAGTTTCCCCTGCAAGTTCGGGCGCCTGGCTCAAACGTCCCAGAGCGGTGAGAAAATCCGGAGCTCCCTCCCTCAGATCCAGATTTGGAAAGCTCATGCCATCAGCCACATTCATCACGCTGAAGGGTGTGGAGTCGCAGATGGAGGAGATTAAATCCGAATTTTGAGTGCAGAGCAAGCCGCCGCAACGGGCGTTCCGGAACGCTGCAAAATCGTCGTAGGATACGCTGTTTGAGGGTTTGCCGAGGGTGGGGGCTTCACTGCGCAGGATGGCGGCATGCAGGCCAAGCCCATCGCAAAGCTTTTCAATCTGCTGGGTGAAATCGCTTTCAAGTGCGCCCAGATCAGCCAAAAGCAAGTTTTCACCGTGATACAGGGTGATGAAAGGTTTCCTTTGTGCGTGAAACCAGATGCGGGCGCTTGTGCGGCCGGCAAAACATAGCGAGGTCAAGCCTTCCTGCTCAAGCCAGGAAAGCATCTGTGGGACAGGGTCACTTCCAGCAAAAGCCTTGGGGATAAAATTTGGATGCCGGGGAAGCTCTTCTTCATTGGAGCTGTCGGAATAAAGATAAAACCAGCGGGTCTGCTCGCCAAAAGGGAAAAACTTCAGCAGTTCCGCCAGCTGTTCACGCTCAAAACGAGCTAAAGAAATTATGGCAAGATGTTCCAAGATTGCACTCAGATCTTTTTGTCGCTGGCGCCGGGTTTTGTGAGTGCCTGTCCGGCTTGGCAAAGCGGACATTCCTCCGGTTCCCAAACCGGGATGTCCATTTGCAAAAGCGAGACAAAGGGAACCCCAAATTCCGCTTTGCCGCCGCTGCGGTCAACGATGCCAGTCACAGCCTGGACCTCTATATGTCTGTCCTCAAGGCAGGTGATCACCTCGCGCACGGAGTTTCCCGTGGTCAGCACATCTTCGATCACCACGGCTTTTTCAACGTTTTCAAGGTCAAAGCCGCTCCTGATGGTCATGATCCCATCTTTTCGCTGGGTGAAGATGAAGGTTTTATTCAGCATTCTTGCCACTTCGAAAGCCAGAACAATGCCGCCATAGGCGGGACCAACCACGGTGTCGAACTCAAAAGCTTCCAACGCCTCTGCCAGCATTCCGCAAACCGCTTCCGTGGCAATGGGGTCCTGTAAAAGCCGGATTTTTTCCACATATTTTCCGCTGTGTTTGCCAGATGTGAGCTGGAAGTGCCCTTCCAAAATGGCGCCGCTGGAAACAAGCAGGTTCTGGATTTCAGGGCTCTGTTGATGCTGAACCAGGATTTCTTTGGCGCGTTGGGCGTCCTCCTCGGAAACCTGCAATTCCACATCGAATTTCCCGGGAAAGATTCCCGGCAGCATGGAATGCACGATTGCGTTTTTCAAAAATGCCTGAATGCCTTGGTCGATCAGCAGTTCTTTGGCAAGCTCAGCTTCAAAGTTGTCTGTGAAGCGGGCAATGGTGACGAGGGTTTTGTCCATTTTTTTGCTCCTTACATCGTGGTGGTGGATGCCAGCCAAACCATGGCCATGATGGCTTCAAACACGATTTCATAGTCATCATCGGTGAATTCCAAGGTTCGTCCATCCAGTCTTTTTGCATGGGGCAACAGCGAGGCTTGATCCGCCATGGAAGTGTGGTTGAATTCAATCTTTAGGGTGATGGGTGCTTCAAACCGATAAAGCGGAACCTCAGCCTTGGTTTTGCACAGTGCTTTTTGAACCGATTCCCGCGTGAGTTCATCCACTCTCAGCCTCGAATAGTTCATGGCGGAAAACTTTGCCACGGCACGCTTGGTTGCCACATATTCCAGCCAGGGCATGGGTTTGGCGAGTTCTTGTTTCAAGGTTTCGTCCCCGGACACCAGGGTGACCGGAACGCCCAGATAGCCGGCATAGGCAGAGTTGATCAGGGTTTCGTTCATGGGCATGCCGTTGATCCAGATATTGTGGATGCGGCTGTTTGAATAGGTGTGGTCCATATTGCCTTTGAGGGCGCCTGTTCCGCTGTGGTAGCCCAAAAGCCAAACCTGATCATATTCTGCAGACAGCTCCGGCATCATATACCGTGGCCTGGGGCAGCCTGAAATCAGGTTTATTCTAGGGTCCAGCTCTGTGATGGAAAAGTCCAGATTGTCGCCTTCGGCATGGGAATCCGCAATTGTAATTTCTTGGATCCGTCCAGCCTGAGGGCTGTGCAGAGCCGCTTCCAAAGCGGCTTTCACGTGATGCGTCACGCAGGCCTTCACCGCGGGACGATCGGTCTTTTCCTGATTCCAGTTAAATGTGCCGGGCATTCCTTCCATATCGATGGAAATGTAGATACGCATTTGGCTATCCTTTTTTCGCAATTGCCTTGGCCAATTTGGCTGCGAGCCTTGCATTGTTTTTCAACAGCGCCAAATTGGCTTTCACCGAATCACCTTTTGTGGTTTGCGCCAGACAGTCAAGCAGAAAAGGTGTCAACGCTTTTCCAGACACGCCTTTTTCCTGAGCCGTCTGCAGGCAGCAAGCGATCTTTGTTTCGATCTTTTCAGGGTCCAAAGCAGCATCAGCGGGAATGGGATTGGCCACCACAAGTCCCTTTCCATCCATCAGTTTATGAAGTTTCCACAGCTTGGCAAAATCCTTGGCATCGTCCACACGGGGAATGCCAAACTCACTCTGCGCTGTGTAAAACAGCGGAAAGGTCTCAGTTTGCCAGCCCAAAACCGGAACTGCCAGCGTTTCAAGGTATTCCACGGTGGCAGCCACATCCAGGATGGCTTTGCAGCCTGCTGAAACCACCGTCACGGGAAAAGTGGCAAGCGCACGCAGGTCGCTGGAAATATCCAAACTCTGCTCCCAGCCGCGATGAACGCCTCCGATGCCTCCAGTGGCAAAAACTTCAATCCCTGCCAGCGCGGCAAGCTTCATGGTTGCCGAAACTGTGGTTCCGCCGCTTTGACCCAGGGCAAGGGCGAGTGGCAGATCCCGCATCCCAAGCTTTTTGAAATAGCCCGGCTCTTGCAGCTTGGGCAGGATCTTTTGAAGAAGCGGCTCATCCAAACCGATATGCGCCCTGCCTTCAAAAACGATGATGGTGGCGGCTGCCACTCCTTCGGATGCAAGGATGCTTTCCAAGTCTTGAAAGATCTCAAGGTTTTGGGGATAAGGCAAACCGTGGGTGAGCACGGTGGATTCCAACGCCACCACAGGTAGCCCTGCTTTCAAGGCTTGCTGGACAGCGCTGGAGACAACTATGGATTGTTTAAATTCTGGCATGTTTTTCTCTGCATATAAAAAATGGGATCGATCTTTGCTCTGCTTTTTTGGGGGAGGGGGGGCAAGGATCGATCCCGCGTTTTGGGGAAGGGACCAGAGGATCAGCTTTCGGAAATATCCTTTCGGTTGGGTAGCTTTTCCACCTGGACTTTCGCCACGCCGGCTGCCAGCATTCCTATTTCTTGCGCAGCTCCGTAGGAAAGGTCAATATCCCGTCCGCGGATAAAAGGTCCGCGATCCGTGACACGCACGATTACGTTCTTGCCGTTTTTGGGATTGGTTACTTTAAGGAGGGTTTGGAAGGGGAGGGTTTTATGTGCGCATGTCATCGCGTATTGATTATAAACTTCGCCGCTGGCTGTCTTGCGTCCGTGGAAAGCTCTACCATAATAGGAGGCAACCCAGGTTTCGCATTTCAGCGGCTCCTGTGTACTTGGGGGCTCTTGTGTGTGAATGGAATCGATCACGGCCACCTGCTCGGCAGGGACTGTGAGCTCCTCCATCTCAATTTCTCCCGCCACAGTTTGAGCAATGATGGGACCCACGAAAGTGGCCCAGATCGCAAAAACGGTGGAGAGAATTTTTTTAGATTGTTTTCTCATATTTTTCTTTGTTCCTTGTTTTGCTTAGGTCATGGCGCGGAAAATTTTAGGGACCCGCAAATTTGTCAAGCAAAAAATTGCATTTTTCAGGTTAAACAATTGCAGTACAGCATCTTAACCTGGGGTGGATTTTGGCTCAAAATTGGGCTTTTCTGGCTCGGTGAAGAGCGGGAAGGGGGCATTTTTTCCAAAATCGGCTTTTTGGGGGTTTCTTGGCATGGCTGAAGAAAATGTTTGACAGATTTGCGCAGCCTCAGGCTTTATCCCATTAAAGTGAAATACATAATTGTGAAGGAGAACGACCATGCCAAGAATGACGGTTGATCCGTTCTATTGTAAAGGTTGTGGACTCTGCATTGCCGCATGTCCAAAGAAAATCATCCGGTTTTCGGAGAACATCAATGCCAAGGGATACCACTACGCGGAATGTTTTAATCAGGACGAATGTATCGCCTGCAAAATGTGTTTTGTGACTTGCCCGGAAGTGGCGATCACCATCGAAAAGTGAGGCCAAAATGTCAAAGATCTTAATGAAAGGAAACGAAGCTGTAGCCGAAGCCGCCATCCGTGCAGGCTGCAGGCTCTATTTCGCCTACCCCATCACCCCACAAAGTGAGCTTATCGAATACATGGCAAAAATGATGCCAAAAGTGAACGGCACCTTCCTCCAAGCCGAGAGCGAAGTCTCCGCCATCAACATGGTTTACGGTGCTGCCGGCTGCGGAAAACGAGTGATGACCTCATCCTCCTCGCCCGGGATTTCTCTGAAGCAGGAAGGAATTTCCTACATCGCCGGTGCGCAACTGCCCGCGGTCATCATCAACGTCCAGCGCGGCGGACCCGGCTTGGGCGACATCCAGCCTGCCCAGGGAGACTACTTCCAAGCCGTGAAAGGCGGCGGACATGGCGACTATCGCATGATTGTCCTCGCGCCCAGTTCCGTGCAGGAATTTGCCGACATGGCTTCCGAAGCCTTCGACCTGGCAGACAAATATCGCAACCCCGTCACCATTTTGGCAGACGGAATGCTGGGTCAGATGATGGAGCCGGTGGAATTCAAGGAAACTCTCAGCGATGAAGAGATCGAAGCCTTGGGCGAGCAGCACAAATCCTGGTGCATCCATCCCAACGAAGATGGCGACAAAAAGCACCATCACGAAATCAACTCCCTTGAGATCGATCCCGCCATGCTGGAAAAGCACGTGGAAAACCTCTATGCCAAATATGCCGAGATCGAAAAAAACGAAGTGAGATACGATACTTACAACCTTTCCGACGACAACGAGATCCTCTGCGTGGCTTGGGGAACCGCTTCCCGTGTGATAAAAAGTGCCATCAACGAGCTCAAAGCCCAGGGCAAGAGCGTTGGAATGATCCGTCCCATCACCTGCTGGCCCTATCCTTATGAAGCTGTTGCAGCCGCCATCGGACCCAAAGTGAAGCAGGTCTATGTGTTTGAACTCAATACAGGCCAGATGCTGGACGACGTGAAGATCGCCGTCTGCGGCAAAGCTCCGGTAAAATTCTGGGGCAAAGTTGGCGGCATCGTGTTCACCCCTGCCGAAATCCAGCAAAAGCTGGAAGAGTGTTTCAAATAAAGGAGAGCCAAATGGAAGTTATCGCAAAAAGACCAGAAACCCTGAGGAATGTTCCCTTTACCTATTGTCCGGGCTGCATGCACGGCGTGGCTCACCGCCTGATCGCAGAAGCGATCGAAGATCATGGATTGATCAATCTGATGACCGGCGTCGCCCCTGTGGGATGCGCCGTTTTTGCCTATAAATTCTTCAATTTCGACATGGCTGAAGCCGCTCACGGCCGCGCTCCCGCAGTTGCCACCGGCATGAAAAGGGCACGCCCGGAAATGCACGTCTTCACCTATCAGGGAGACGGAGACCTTGCCGCCATCGGAACTGCCGAGATCGTCCACGCCGCAAACCGCGGTGAACACCTCAGCGTGTTTTTTGTAAACAACGCCATCTATGGCATGACCGGCGGACAAATGGCTCCCACCACCCTGCCCGATATGAAAACCACCACCAGCCCCTACGGCCGCGACGTGAACGACATTGGCCACCCCGTCCGCATGTGCGAAATGCTGGCAACCTTGGTGGCGCCATATTACATCGAAAGAGTTTCCCTGCTCAGCCCGGCTGAAGTCCTCAAAGCCAAAAAAGCAGTGGACAAAGCCATCCGTTACAACAAAGAGGAACGGGGCTTCACCTTCATCGAATTTGTGAGCACCTGTCCCACAAACTGGGGCATCGACCCCGACAAATCCCGTCAATGGGCAAAAGAAAACATGCTGCCCTTCTTCAAACCCGGTGTGTTCCGGGACAAGGGCGAGGGAGTTGAATAATGACCACTGAAATGATTTGCGCGGGATTCGGAGGACAAGGCGTCCTCACCATCGGAAAATTCATTGCCCAAAGCGGCATGAAAGAAGGAAGGAACGTCTCCTGGCTGCCTTCCTACGGCCCGGAAATGCGCGGCGGCACGGCAAACGTCTCCGCCGTGGTGTCGGACGAGCCCATCGCTTCGCCCATCGTGAGCTATCCAGACATCCTGGTGGCGCTGAACCAGCCTTCGCTGGATAAATTCGGCCCCCAGGTGCGCAAAAACGGCGTGGTGATTGTGAACACCAGCGCCTGCCCCCATGGCTGCAAGCGCGAAGACGTTCAGATCGTGGCTGCGCCCATGAGCGACATCGCCCTGGAAATTGGCTCCATCCGTGTGCTTAACATGCTTGCCATCGGCATCGTGATCGGCAAAACCGGTCTCATCAAATATGATACTCTGGAAGAAGACCTCAAGTCCTTCCTTGCCGCCAAAGATCCAGACCTGTTGGAACTGAACCTCACCGCCATCAAGCGTGGCATGGAGATTGGACAGCAAGGATAAAACAGCCTTTTGGCAAAATAAAATAAGGCGCGGAACTTGATTCCGCGCCTTGCTTAATATCTGATTTGGGGCAGTGCCCGGGCTAAAGCTCTATTTGATGAACAGCAGCTTGCGGGACGAAGCCTCGCCACCGCTTTTCATTCTGAGGATATAGGTGCCGTTTGCCACGGTTTTGCCGTTGCCATCACAGCCATCCCATTCCGCCTGATGCAAGCCTGCGCCTTTGGTTTCGCTCATCAGGGTGCGCACCAACTGTCCGCGCAGGTTATAGATTCCCAGTTCCACCTGCTGGTTTTGTTTCAGGGAATATTCGATCACGGTTTTTTGGGAAAACGGGTTGGGGTAGATCGCACTGAGTTTGGTCTGCGCCTGAGGCAGGGCGGAGTCGTCAATCGCCACGGGCGGCTCTTCCAGTTCCACCACCAGCAGTTTTGTGGCTTGGATTACTTCCTTGGTGTCCAGGTTTTGCACAAACGCCACCAGTTCACAGTTTTCCTCCGCCCAGGATGGATCTTTCACGATGGGGAATGTGTGATAACTGCTGCCGATGGGCGCATTTGCCAGGTCGATCACCGTGCCTTCCCAATCGGGATACATGCCACGGTTCACAAAGCTCATGTGGTTTTGACCCTGCCAGGAATAGGCGATGTTGGATTCTGTCAAAGCCAGATGCAGCGCCAGGTTCGGATATGGCAGGGGTGCCAGTTTTTCCACCTGCACGGTAATGTTGTATCCCTGCGGACTTTCCTCTCCAAAGATCATCAGGAAAAGCGGGCTTTTGATTGTGCGGCGCTGGCTGAAAAGCGGCATCAGGGAATTGATGATGCTGCTGGTATTGCTGCCGCCGCTAAAGAAGAGCATTCCATCAAAAATGCTGGTGGGATATGCGCTCACGCCATAGTAGTTGTTGCGTCCATTGGAGTCGTCATTGGCAAAGGGGTCTCCGTTGTGGTTTTCAATCACAGCCACGTTGTAGCCTTGATACACAAAGTCGTCCGCAGCCATTGCCGCTCCGGGACAGTAGGGACACCAGCCCCCGGTGCCAATCTCCAAAAGCACCATCTGCTTCGGCATGGTCCAGGTGTTTACATACGAAACCTTTACGTTGTTTGCAGGCTCTTGATCCACCACATCCTCCAGGGAAGACACGGAAAATTCAAAACGATAGAGGTCATTGTGCATCGTTGGGCTGAAAGCGGGAAATTCTGCGGTGTCCGTTTCCCAAAAATCCAGCATCACGCTGTGGTAATCCGGCTGGGAATACACCAGTTCATCGCCATGGTAGATATTCAGTGAAACCAAAGCCACAAGCGGGTTGTAACCCAGGTTTGCCACCGTGCATTTGGGTGTGAAAGTGCTTCCTGCGCTGCTTTGCGAGGGCAGATCCACGTCCATGATGGCAAGGTCATGGTCAAAAGGCGTATAAAGCCTGATATCATCAATATACCAATAGTTCAGGTTGGTGCTGTTTCCGCTGAAATACACGGCAAACTGAAAATCCGAAGCGCCCACATCCTGGGTTGCAAGTTCCACAGTCTTGAGCTGTGCGGAAATGTTGTTGCTCACCGTCATCTCCCAGGCGGTGTTCCAACTGCTGCCAGCTTGATTTCTGCGGGTTGCCACTCCAATGGTATAGCTTGAACTATAGTGGTCCACGTTGTGCCTGAAATCCAGATACATAATGCTTTCACCGGAGGTGTCCACACTTGGCGAAACAAAATATGTGGTGCCGTTGAATTGCGGGCTCCAGTTCAAACGCAGCTCAGGAATGCTGCCGCCGGCGTTTGAGCTGTTGCGTACGCTCCAGTTTCCGGCTTGGTTTACAATGCTCCAACCCGCAGGGGGGAAGGTGCCGGAACTGAAGTCTTCTTCAATCCAGGTTTCCCGCGAGCCGGCCACCAGTCCGCTGAGTCCGCAGATCAGCAGCGCCAATATCACCATGCTTTTCTTCATTATCTTATCTCCATTCATTTTTGCTTTTATGCTGGTGTCTATCAATGTGTTTCCCTGAAATCTGTCAAATAAAATCCGGTTTTTTGGGAATATATACTCCCAACTGCCATCCGGCTGTCTGGCTATTTCTCAAGCTGCCACTTCAATACTCAAAACTCTGCCGACCCGTCATCCTGAACGTCAGCGACAGGAACCTGTGACAGTTTTTCAAACAGCGGGGCGGCGCCGAAGCAAGATATTTCTTGACAGATAGCCACCATTCCCATCACTTTATTTTTCAATTAAAAGATGGAGGAAAACATGGACAAAACCTTGCTGGAACGTGCCCAAACCGGGGATGCCGAAGCGCAATACAACTTGGGAAAAGCATGCAACGAAGGCCGGGACCTTGCACAGGATTACAAAGAAGCCGCCAGATGGTACCGCCTTGCCGCAGACCAGGGCCATGCCGATGCGCAGGACCTTCTTGCCGCCCTATACTACAATGGTCTGGGCGTGGAACAGGATATCGCAGAAGCCGCCAAATGGTTGCGTCTCGCTGCTGAGCAGGCGCATGCCCACGCGCAAACCAGCCTGGCATACTTGTATAACTATGGTCAGGGCGTAAAGCAGGATTTCAGCGAAGCCGCCAAATGGTATCACCTTGCCGCGGAGCAGGGTTATGCCGATGCGCAGCATAACCTGGGAATGTTGTACGAAGATGGTCTGGGCGTATCACAAGACCCCCAAGAAGCCGCGAAATGGTATCGTCTCGCCGCAAACCAGGGTCATGTCCACGCGCAAAACAACCTGGGAGTGTTGTTCAAAAATGGCTTGGGCGTGGAACTGGACCACAAGCAAGCTGCCAACTGGTTTCAACTCGCCGCGGAGCAGGGCCTCCCCGTTGCGCAATTCAACCTGGGAAGATTGTATTCCACAGGCCAGGGCGTGGAGCAAAACAAAACAGAAGCTGCCAACTGGTTCCGCCTCGCCGCAGACCAGGGCCACGTGGAAGCGCAATATCATCTGGGCAGTTTGTATGCCATGGGCGAAGGCATGGCACAGGACAACCGGGAAGCTTTCAGATGCTGGCGCCTTGCCGCAGAGCAGGGTCATGCCGATGCTCAAAACAATTTGGGAGTGATGTGCGAACATGGCTTGGGCATGGAACAGAACAAGGAGGAAGCCTATTTCTGGTATTTGCTGGCTGCGGCAGGAGGCTCTGAACAGGGGGTGGGAAACAGAGACACCCTGCGCAGGGAACTGAAGAAAGCGCAGCGAAAACGGGCAGAGGAGCGGGTTTTGGCGTGGAGATCTGGCAAGATGGCGAGGTAGCCGGATGGAAAATTAGAGACTTTGCTTGAAATAAAGAAGGAGGATACGGGCGATTCCCTGAAAGTCAGCCAAAAATCATAAGTCCGTTGATATAATTTTTTATCTTATGGAACAAAACTTGCATAAAATAGAAATAAGCGAAAAGATATACCTCGATGGGGAGGAAGGATGAAACAGCGATTTTTGTTGCTAACTTTCGTTCTGGCAGTGGTTTTTGCCGGGGCGCAAGAGGTGACTTTCAGGAAAGCTTGGAAGCTGGATTGGTATGGTAACCAGGTTCGCTGCGCCGATGGCAGCGTGATCAGCTTTTGGGAAGACACAGATGCCGGCGATACCGACATTTACGCCCAAAGGATTGATGACAAAGGACAGTTGCTTTGGAGCAAGCCCAAGATTGTCGCAGGCGGAGACGGTGTTCAGGATTTTACAAGCTGTGTGCGGTGTTCAGACGACAATTTTGTGCTTCTTTTCCAGTGTTCGGGACATGGCTATAGTCATGGATATTCACTGCAAAAAATGAACTCGAATGGCGAGACTCTCTGGGGTGCCGACGGCATTGAAATCATCGAGGGAGCTGCCCGGATAAGCATTGTTCCCAATGAGATCGGCGGGGTTTTCGTCATTTATGCCGATGATTTTTCGACCTATAACGTGAGAGGCCAAAATCTCGACGCTCAGGGCAATCTGCTTTGGCCCGAAGAGGGATTGTCTCTGGTTTCCGAAAGCGCGCGCTTCCTTTTTCAAGGTGCATTGAGCGATTTGGAAGGTGGCTTCATTGTGAATTGGAACGAAGGCACCGGGATTGAAAACTGGACAACCCAGCTTTACCATTTTGACGCGGATGGTACGCAAATTGGTGATGGACCGATGGTTCCGCCAGACGTGATGCAGGGAGGCGGACCCTTCGAAATCGTCCCAGACCGCGCCGGCGGGTTTTTGCTTTGGAACAGAAGAGAAGCACCCACCACCCGCATCGCCTTCCAGCGTATGGACAGCAGCGGCAGTGTTCAATTTGGCCGCCCCTACCTGTTTGATCTGCAGACGCAAATCAGCCAATGGGAAAAATCTCTGTGGAACCGCTCGCACAGGGCGGTTTGATTTTTGCCTGGAAGAAATACAACGGGAATTCAGATGAGGCGGAGATCAAAGCCCAGCGCTTGGCTGCAGATTGGTCTGAACTTTGGGGTGAAAACGGCGTCAGCGCCGGAGCTTTGGCAGCGTGGAACACCATAGGCCAGATCCAAGTTTCCGCGGACGCTCAAGGTGGCGCATGGTTTGCCTGGACTATTGATGATAACATGAACCCCGGAGTTTACACCCAGTATATTTTGCCCGATGGCAGCCCGGCTTGGCCAGACGGCGCAAAGGTTCTCAGCCTCGATGATGCCTGGCGCCTGCAACAGCCGGCACTGACGGCTTTTTCAAACGGCGCTTTGCTCATCTGGCGCGACCTTCACAGCCAAAACGTAAATGTGCGCCGTCAGGCTCTGGACACAAACGGCACGCCATATCTGGCTGCGGGAGGCGAAGCTTTGGTTTCCCGGCTGGATGGCATAGCCTTTCTGGCGAAAGTTCTGCCGCTGGGAGACAAATATCTGCTTATGTGGTATGACGACCGCGACTACTATGAAGACATCTACTATCAGATTTGCGACCAAACTGAAAATCTGCTTTTGGAAGAAAACGGCAGGGCGCTGCCCCGTGAAACCATCAGCAATCCCAGCGGCATGACAGCCATTTCCCTGACCGACGGAACAGCCGCCATGCTCATCACCAGAGGCAGCAGTGTTTTCCTGCAAAGGATCAAAGGCACGGGGGAAGCGGTGTATCCCGGAGACGGCCTGCCTGTATTTACGCTGGACCATAGCCCCAGTGCCGCCATGGAATATGATGATTCCGGGCTTTCGGTGGTCTGGCGCCGCTACGATTTTTCCGGCCCCACCCAAGCCTCTTTGCGCTTTCAAAAAATTGTGGACAACACCCTGCAGTGGGACCCAGAGGGAAAAACAATTGTCACTTTTCCAGCGGGGACGAATGTCACATTCATAGGTCTCAGAGATGGATATATCATTTTTGAGACTTATGGTTACAATGGGGCGTATTCCAGCTGCCATGTGCTGAAAATCGATGAGCAGGGAGAGATTGATTCAAACTGGCCACAAGAGGGTTTGATCGTCTTGGAGGGATGCAATTACCACAGTTCTGCTGTTGTGGATGGCGACCTCATCATTTTCGGCAAAAGCACGGCGGATTATAGTTTGAAGGCTCAGCGCCTGAGCAGTTGCGGCCTGCGTCTTTGGGGTGATGAGGGCTATAATTATGGAAACCGGGCCTTTTACAGCCTCTTGGGCGGAGAACCGCTCAGCATGCTCCAACCCGGTGGGCAGGGCGGAAACTCGATGTATTTCCAAATGATGGATACAGATGGGAATTTCATTCTTGATGATTCCGGAATCCTGCTGGAAGAAACAGGCAGATTCCTGTATAGCGCCACTTTGCTCGATTTTCCGAATTCCAGCAAGGTGGCAATCTGGGCAACCTGCCCCAACAGCGGCGGCTACAGGGATGTTTTCATGAGATTCATCAAACCCAATGGCGAGCTGCTGGATGAGGGAACCATCACCCTTTGCGACGCCTGGCTGGAACAGGATGGAGTTCAAGCCGTCGCGCATGGATATCAGGCGCTGGTGGCTTGGAACGACGCCCGCTCCGGGATCTTGGACAGCGAATACTTTGTGCAGGGGATATATGGAAGCTTTATCTACAATCAATATACTTCCGCGGATGACCCGCAGATCCCGCCGCTTTTGCAAACGGCTCTATTTCAAAATCATCCCAACCCATTCAACCCCGAAACCAGGCTTTCCTTCAGCCTGCCCACAGCCGGAAAAGCGAGCCTGGCAATCTATAACCTGAAGGGACAAAGGGTTGCCACTCTGCTGGATAAAGAGGAACTTCCCGCGGGAAAACACAGCCTGCTGTGGAACGGACGCGACCAGCAGGGAAGCCCCGTTGCCAGCGGTGTTTATATCCAACGACTGAACTTTGGCGCTGAAACCCTTGTCCGCAAGATGGTTTTGGCAAAATAAATCATAACTGACCCGAAGCCCAAAGCACTTGGGAAGCCTCGCTTCTTCCGCTTTCTGATGTACTTTGAGCTTCGGGTTTTTCTTTGTGGGATCCATTCAATACTTGTAGCCCGATCTGTTTGATGTCAGACAGGTAATTCCAATCATCCCATGCACTTGCACTTCCCTTCTTCCTTGGTTCCAGCCAGGCAGCCACCCGTCAACCTCTCCTTGGGCACTCGATCTTGGACGGGAGGCTAACGGGGAACGCACAAAAAAAACATGGGCACGGCTGCAGGGAGGGGCAGGGTTTTACAAAATAATGGAAAAGAAAAAGCCCATAAGCTTGGTTTTCAAAACCGACTTATGGGCTTGTAAAGATCAGGGTTTCAGTGTTTAGCGGGTGCCAGGGGCTGTGTTTGGAGTTTCCTCAAAGTCTTGAACGGGGTTTTCGATGTTTTGAATACAATCCGGTGTGATGACCCGCTTGTCCTTGCAATCGCTGTTGTCCACTGCTTCCTTGTCCAGCTTCAACAGATTGTTATATGAGGTGCTTTCAATTTTCTGTTTGCTGAAGGGAGGCTTGAATTTTTCCACTCTGAGGCTGTAATTCACAATGAGACCGGCAAAAACGATGGAAACCATGCTCATGAGCTTGATGAGGATGTTGATGCAGGGGCCGGCGGTGTCTTTGAAAGGATCGCCAACGGTGTCGCCCACCACGGTGGCTTTGTGGACGGAGGATGATTTTCCGCCAAACTGTCCGGTTTCCACAAATTTTTTGGCGTTGTCCCAGGCGCCGCCGGAGTTGTTGAGCATAATTGCCAAAACGAAGCCGCTGACCATGGCGCCTGCCAAAACACCCAAAACTCCTGCCACACCGAAGATGAGGCCGGTGATGATGGGAGTGGCGATGCCCACGATTGCGGGAACAAGCATCTGCTGTTGGGCGCCGATGGTGGCGATCGTTACACAACTGGAGTAATCGGGCTTGCCGGTTCCCTCCATGATGCCGGGGATTTCCTTGAACTGGCGACGCACTTCAGCCACCATGAGTCCGGCGGCTTTTCCCACCGCTTTGATGGTGAGCGCGGCAAACACGAAGACAGCCATGCTGCCGATGAAGATGCCCAGCAGGAATTTGGGGTTCAGGACATGGATCTGATAGTAGTTGATAAAATCCATCACGGTGGCTTGGTCCACACGCACGTGCTCCACCAGGTCTTTGCTGTGGTTGATCGTCATGTAGATATAATGGTTTGCCTTTGTGCCCATATCGATGAGCGCGGCGCGGATTTCCTCCAGATAGGCTGCCAAAAGCGCCATTGCCGTCAGCGCGGCACTTCCGATGGCAAATCCCTTTCCGGTGGCGGCGGTGGTGTTTCCCACGCTGTCCAGGTTGTCCGTCATTTCACGCACGTTTTCGGGCAGGTGCGACATTTGGGCGTTGCCGCCGGCGTTGTCTGCAATGGGTCCAAAGGCATCCATGGCAAGGGTTACACCCAGGGTGGCAAGCATGCCCACGGCGCCGAAACCGATGCCATAAAGTCCCATTTCGATGGATTGGAAGCCATGGCTGGCGATGAAGGCGACGAGGATGCCAACCACGATAGTGAGCACAGGACCCACGGTGGAGCGCATGCCCACGGCAATTCCTTCCAAAATCACTGTGGCAGGGCCGTAGGAACCCTGTTCCGCGATGTGGCGGGTGGGTTTATAGCTGTGAGAGGTATCCCGCTCGGTGAAATAGCCGATCAGGATGCCGCAGAGCAGTCCAATCACGGTGGAGATGAAAACTCCGAACCAATATTCGGCGGGAAGCAGCATCCGCGTGATGAAAAATGAAGCCACGGCGATGAGCAGGGAGCTGCCGTAAACGCTTTTATTCAGGGCAAACATCAGTTCCTTGGTGCCCGCACCTTCCTTGGTGCTCACCATGAAAATGCCAAAAATGGAAAGCAGCGCTCCGATGCCAGCCAGAATCATCGGCGCTATCACAAAATTGATATGCAGTCCCTTATCCAAACCCAGGGTGACAGCGGCACTGAGACCCAGGGCGGCGGTTGCGAGGATGGAGCCGGCATAGCTTTCATAGAGGTCGGCACCCATGCCAGCCACGTCGCCAACGTTGTCTCCAACGTTGTCTGCAATGGTGGCGGGGTTGCGCACGTCGTCCTCAGGGATTTCGGCTTCCACTTTGCCCACCAGGTCGGCACCCACGTCCGCAGCTTTGGTGAAGATTCCGCCTCCCAATCTGGCAAACAGAGCCTGGGTGGAAGCGCCCATGCCAAAGCTGAGCATGATGACAGTGATGGTGTGCAGCGGCAGTCCGCTTTTGAAGAGGATGAAAAACCAGGCGGAGATGTCGATCAAAGCCAGCCCCACCACGGTGAGTCCCATCACGGCGCCGCCGCGGAAAGCTATTTTGAGGCCTTTGTTCAGGCTTTCAGAACAGGCTTGGGCGGTGCGGTTTGAAGCCAGGGTCGCCATATTCATGCCCACATAGCCCGCCAGCGCGCTGAAAAAGCCGCCGGTCAAAAAGGCAAAGGGAACCAGAATGTGCAAAACCCCCAGCACTTTTGCCATGAACAGAAAAACCAGAAAGGCGCCCAGGAAAAAGAGAGCCACTCCCTTGTATTGCTGTTTTAAATATGCAAAGGCGCCGTCCCGAACGTAGGAAGCGATTTCCACCATGCGGGGGTTGCCGGGGTCGGCGTTTTTAACCTGCCGGAAAAAGATGGCGGCAAAGATCAACGCCATCACCGCCCCCAAAGGGGCAAGATACCAAAGAATTGGGATACCTAAGATCATTTCAATATACCTCAATAAAAAACTATCGCTTGTGTTAAATCCAAACTTGTTTCGGTAGCGTTCTTTTTTTTAAGATACCCGCCATTCTGTCAATGATTTTCTGCGTTTTTATAAAAGATTTGACAAAAAAAGCGTCTTGAGATTTGCTGCCTCGACTAATTTTGAAAATACATATCAGGTGATTAACAATAATGGAACTTTCCGAATATAGAAAAGAAGCCGGTGCTTTGATCTCACAAATTTCTGAGATCCGGAGGTTGCTTTGACCTGGAGGAGAAACAGGCTTTAGCCCTGAAGCTCCAGGATGATGTGAACAGCCCGAATTTTTGGAACGATCAGAGCCGGGCAAAGAAAATTACCCGCCAGTTGAGTCAGATCAACGACGATATTTCCCACATCAATGAACTGGCAAAGCTGCAGGGCGACCTCGAGACCTATCTGCTGCTTTTGGAGGACGATCCATCCCTGTTGACAGAGGCGGAGGCAGAGCTTTCCACACAAAAACAGTTCATTGAAAAAGCCGAGGTTGAGTGCTATCTCAACGAAAAATATGACAGCGAAGACGCCCTGCTGGTGATCCACGCCGGAGCCGGGGGAACCGAAGCCCAGGATTGGGCGGAGATGCTGCTGCGCATGTATCTGCGCTGGGCGGAACAAAACAACCATACCGCCACGGTGATCGACTCCCTGCCCGGGGAGGAAGCCGGCTTGAAGAGCGTGAGCGTTGAAATCCGCGGAAGCTTTGCCTATGGCATGCTGAAAGCGGAAATCGGAGTGCATCGCCTGGTGAGAATCTCGCCCTTCAACGCCCAGGGCAAGCGCCAGACCTCGTTCACATCGGTTTACGTGTATCCTGAATTTGATGATGACATCGAGGTGGACATCGATCCCAAGGATTTGAAGGTGGACACCTATCGCTCCAGCGGAGCGGGCGGACAGCATGTGAATACCACAGACTCCGCCGTGCGCATCACCCACCTGCCCACGGGAATCGTGGTTTCCTGCCAAAATGAGCGTTCGCAGATCCAAAACCGCGAGCGTGCGATGGCAATTTTGCGCTCCCGACTTTATCAATATTATGAAGACCTGCGCGAAGCGGAAAAGGAAAAGGAAGAGACTGGGAAAACCGACATCGGCTGGGGAAACCAGATCCGCTCCTACGTTTTTCAACCCTATCAGATGGTGAAGGACCACCGTACAAACTTTGAAGTTGGCCAGGTGGACCGCGTGATGGATGGCGATTTGGATGGATTCATCTACGCCTGGCTGAAGCAAAGGGCTTTGGAAAAAAGCAAGTGAACTACAAAAAGCTGATCCCCAGGCTCGATCTGGAGCGCCTTCCCGCCCATGTGGGCATCATCATGGATGGGAACGGACGCTGGGCGGCGCGCAAAAGAAGACCCAGAATGTATGGTCACCGCGCCGGAGCCCGCTCTGTGCGCCAGATGGTGGAACTGGGGGTGGAGCTGAAACTGGGCTATATCACCTTCTATGCCTTCAGCACTGAAAACTGGGGCAGGCCCGAGGAGGAGGTGCAGGGGCTTTTGAAGCTTTTGAAAGAGTTTTTGGCAAAGGAAATTGCGGAACTGAACAGGCAAAACATCCGCGTGAACATCATCGGCAGTGAAAGCAGGCTGGATCCGGCTTATCTGGCGGAAATCAGGGAAATGGCTTCGCCCACTTTCGGAAATACCGGTTTGACGGTGAACATGGCGTTCAACTATGGCGGAAGGCTGGAAATCGTGGAAGGAATCCAAAAACTCTTTGCCGAAAGCCGGGATAAGCCCGAACTGATCGAAAAGCTGAGCCCGCAAGCTTTTTCAAACTATCTATATACGGCGGGTCAGCCCGATCCCGATCTCATCATCCGCACCAGCGGGGAAAGCCGCATCTCAAACTTTCTGCTGTGGCAGATGGCATATGCGGAAATTTATATCACTCAAACGCTGTGGCCGGATTTTGACAAAGCCGCGTTCATCGAGGCTTTGATCGATTTTCAGAGCCGTGAACGCAGGTATGGAGGTGTGGAAAGCCAATGAGCGAATTGCAAAAACGTATTTTGGTTTCCGTGGTAGGCATTCCATTGATCCTGGCAGCGCTTTGGTTTGGCGGGCCCTGGCTGATCATCCTCTTTGGTGTGACCGCCTTTTTTGCCACGGCGGAACTGAACAAAATGCTGGAAAATTTGGACTTGGGCATCCATTGGTTTTGGGCGGTGATAAACCTTGCCCTATATAGCTTTTCCGTGTTTTTCCCGCACCTGATCCCGCCTTTGGCGTGGGTGTTTTTCCTGCTCGTGATTTTGAGGGCGCTGCTCTTTTGGGACCCGGAAAGGTCTTTGTCCCGTGCAGCGTTCCAGGTGTTTTCCGCGTTTTATCTGGCGCTGCTGCCCGCCATGTGTGCACTCTTGGGTTTGCAAAAACCGCGTCTGCTGTTTGTGCTGATCCTTTTGATCTGGCTCACCGATACCGTTGCCTATTTTGTGGGCAGCAAATGGGGCCGCCGGCGCGGGATCTTTTCCGTGAGCCCGAACAAAAGTTTGGAAGGTTTTGTGGCGGGAGCGCTTGCACCTTTCATTGTGATGATTATATTGTCTGTTACAGGCCTTTACGATCAGGATTTACCGGTTTTGCTGCTCACAGCGTTTGCCGCCGGGATCGTTGGCCAATTGGGAGACCTCGCCGAAAGCATGCTCAAACGTTCCTGCTCTGTGAAAGACAGTTCCCACCTGATTCCGGGACATGGCGGAGTTTTGGATCGTGCGGACAGCGTGATCTTGGCAGGATCATTCCTGTATAGTGTGATAATCTTGTTTTTTTAGAAAAAATGGATCCACAGCCTCCGGCGTGGTCATGAAATTAGATAAAAAGTAATTCAATGGAGGAATTATGAAAAAGACACTGGTGTTATTCGCCTTGATCCTTGCCCTCGGCGCGGTGTATGGGCAAAACCTTGTTTACTATTGGAACTTCAACCAAAACACTCCGCCCACCGACACGACATGGGGTCAACCCATCGAAGCGGCAATTGGAGATGCTGAAATCACCTACACGTTCACCGAAGCTTTTTCCTTTGCCGGAACCACGCTGAACGGCGTTGCCGGTGAAGTTAACGGCGGCAGCTTTGCCCCTCGCGGAGGTGCTGATACCGTGAACAACGGCGCCTACTTCACCATCCACGCTTCCACAGTGGGCTTGGACAACATCGTGTTGAGCTATCCCACCCGCAGAACCACAACCGGTTTCAACACCCAGGAAGTGAAATATACCGTGAACGGCACCGACTGGCTCACAAAATATACCCTGGACCTCACCGACTTTGAAAACAACTGGGTTGCCGGTCAGATGATGGAAGTGGACTTCAGCGGCACTCCCGGCGTGGCAAACAACCCGAACTTTGCCATCCGCGTGGTGCTGCAAGGCTGTTCCACAGCCGCTGGTAACAACCGCATCGACAACATCCGCATCACAGCAGCCTCTCAGGGCGCAGCTGCAGCCCCTGTCTTTGATCCTCCAGCCGGAGCTTTCACCCAGCCCATCAACGTGAGCATCAGCAGCAGCAGCCCGGGTGCCACAATCCGCTACACCACCGACGGCAGCACCCCCAGCCAAAGCTCCCAGGCATACAGCACACCCATCCCGGTGACCACCACCACCACCATCAAAGCCATTGCCTATGCAGACGGACTTGATCCCAGCACAGTTGCCACCGCGGTTTATATGTTCCCCGTTGTGGTGCAAAACATGACCCAGCTTCGGGCTCAAACCGCAGGAGACGGAACGGTTTACCTGGTTTCCGGAGAGGTGCTGCTCACCTTCAAACAAAGCTTCCGCAACCAAAAGTATGTGCAGGATGCCAATGCCGGCGTCTTGATTGACGACCCGGATGGAAAGATCACATCCGTTTACCAGGTTGGCGACGGAATCACCGGCATCGTGGGAACCATCGCCTACTATGCAAACCTCCTGCAATTCACCCCCGTGGGAGACCCCGGTGCTGCCACTTCGCACAACAATGCGATCTTTGCACCCACCATCACCATCAACGAACTCAACATGAATGTGGGAACCTATCAGGGAAGGCTCGTGCGCATTGCCAACGCCAACTTTACAGCCAGCGGCACATTTGAAGTGGGTCAAAACTACACCCTGCAGGATGCCACCGGAACAGTTGCGTTCCGCACCACCTTCTATGACGTGGACTACATCGGAACCGATATCCCCAGCGGGAACTTCAACATTTTGGTGCTGGTGAACCAGTTCAACCAGACTCCGCAGGTCACAGCCCGCGGTCTTGACGACTGGAGCAGCACTGCAAACGAAGAAGAACTCAACGTTCCCATGCCCACCCAGTTGCTTGGAAACCATCCCAACCCCTTCAATCCTCACACCACCATCAGCTATCACAGCGCCAAAGCCGAGCCTGTCCAAATCGAGGTTTACAACACCAAGGGACAGATCGTGAAAACCTGGAACCTGGAAGCTGCCGAAGGCTTGAACAGCGTGAATTGGGACGGCCGCGACGACAGTGGAAACAGCGTTAGCAGCGGAGTTTACTACTATCGCATGCAGTCCGGAAAATACTCATCCACCCGCAAAATGGTGTTGATGAAATAATTATGAAATCACAGCCGCCCTTGGGTGACTGAAAAACTGAGCCAGACAGCCTGCCGGAAACACGGTTGACTGTCTGGCTTTTTTTATGAATATGAGATCACGTTCGCTTTCGCACCTGTTTTGCTTTTTGGCAATTTTGACTTGGTCCACCCATGAAATTTTGAGCAAGTTTGTGCATCTTTCGCCCTACACGCTCACAGCCTGGCGCTTTTTCATCGGAGGCTTGGTGATCCTGCCCTTTGCGCTGAAGGCTTTGCGGGATAATCCGCAAAAACCCAGGCTGAAAGACCTGGCCCTGATGGCTCTTTTGGGCATCCTGAATGTTTGCATCAGCATGCTTTTGTTGCAGGTTTCGGTTCACTATGGCAAGGCTTCCATCAGCGCGGTTCTGGTGAGCTCAAACCCCTTGTTTGTAAGCGTGTTTGCCATGCTTATCTTGCGTGAAAAGCTGAGCCTGCCGCAGATTTTGGGGCTCATCGTTGCCAGTGTGGGCATCATTTTGCTCATCTTTGGCGAAGTGGACTTTGGTGCAGACAAATATCTGAATCTGCCGCTCAGCTTTGTGTATGGATTGGGGGCTTCGCTCAGCTTTGGGCTGTATCTGGTGCTCACCAAAAAGACGGTGGAAAAGCATGGCAACGTGGTCACCAACGGGTTTTCATTCTTTTTTGGCGCCATCGTGCTTTTTGTGATCAATGCCATCATCGGCGAACCGCTCGGCTTTGAGCTGACTTTGGTCAATGCCGGGGCGATGTTCTGGTTCGGAGTGATCATTTCCGGGCTCAGCTATGTGCTATTTTTCGAGGGGGCCAAGCTCTTGGGAGCGGGAACCTCCTCCATGTATTTCTTTCTGAAGCCCGTTTTGGCATCGCTTTTGGCGCTCATCGTCCTGAGTGAAAAACTGGCGCCGCTGCAATTGATCGCCATCGCGGTGATTGTTGGCGGGCTCACGCTGTCCCGGGTTTTGAAGCCTGCGCCAAGCCCTCGGAAAAGCAGGGCGTAAAAAAGCCGGAAACCAGGTTCCGGCGGTTTGTATGAAGTTTTTGGCTGGCTTAATCCGCCAGCTCTTTTTTCACCTTTTCGATCAGCGAATCCCTGTCCAAGCCAGCCCAGCGGTAGAGGTCTTTGGATGAACCGCTGCCGGCATAGGCTTCCACGCCGACCTTAACCAAGCGTGCGCTGAGACTTTCATCGATCAAGCGGCTGGCCAGGACCGAGCCAAGGCCGCTGTGGACATTGTGGTCTTCCACGCTGAAGATCAGCCCTTGGGAGGCAGCTTTCCTCAGCACTTCAGCTTCGATAGCGAGCGGGGAAGAAACATAGATCAGTTGGACGAAAATCCCGCTTTCACGCAGGTGCTCAATCGCTTCGATCGCTGAACCCACCGGGGTCCCCGTCACAAACATGGTGGCTTTGTTGCCCTCGCGGAGGACGTCGGCTTTGCCATATTCAAAGCTGTAGCCCATGTCGTAGAAGTTTTCGCCCTCCTCATTCTTGATGATGGGCAGTTTTGAGCGTCCCATCGCAACCACATAATTGCCGGGTTTGTCTATCAGCCAGCGGACGATGCGGTCGGTTTGGTTGGCGTCGGCGGGGCAGATCAGTCTGAAGCCAAAGAGGTTGCGAAGCAGCCCGATGTAGTCGATGCATTGGTGGGTTTTTCCATCTTCGCCCACATCCAAGCCCACGTGGGTGAGGATGGTCTTCAGGTTTGTGTGGTTGATGTCGTTGAGCCGCTGCATGTTATACACTTCGTCCAGCCCAAACATGCCGAAGTCCGCCCACCAGGTTTGAATCCCGCAAGTGGAAATGGCTCCGCTCATCACGGCGGCGTTGTGTTCCATGATGCCGGATTGGATGAAGCGTTCGGGTGCGGCTTTCTCAAAATCGGCGGTTTTCACGCTGGTTTGAAGGTCGCAGTCCACCATCACGATGGGGGTGGGGTTTTCCAAATTCAAGAGTGCGAGGTCGGCAATCGCTTCGCCCCAGGCGCTGCGGTTGTCTGTGTTTTTTTCATAGACGATGGGCTGTCCCGCCTTCAGATCGGTTTTCAAGTCAAAAGCGCTGTGGTCGAAGCCGCCGGAGGGAGCCTTGAAAGCTTCCCGCATCCTGCGATACTCATCCAAGCGGTTGGGTTCGCCCAAAATCTCCAAAGCCTCCTTGAAGGGCTCTTCCCTCAGCGGTGCGCCGTGATATTGATTTTGGTTTTCCATGAAGGGGACGCCTTTGCCCATCACGGTTTTCGCCAAAATCATGGTGGGGACTTCCGCATTTTGAGCCTCGTCCAAAGCGGCAAAGATCTGTTCAAAATTGTGCCCGTCAATCTCCAAAACCTGCCAGCCGTCGCTTTCCCAGTTGGAGCGGATGTTTTGAGGCATCACGTCGAAGATGTTTCCGCTGATCTGCAGGCGGTTGTAGTCAACAATTGCGGTCAGGTTTTTCAGCTCATATTTTGCGGCAAAGCGGCGGGCTTCAGAGATCTGTCCTTTTTGCTGTTCGCCGTCGCCCATCATCACGTAAACCCTGTAGGGAATTTTGTTTACACGCGATGCCAGAGCCATTCCAGCACCCGCGGAAAGCCCCTGTCCCAGGTTTCCGCTGCTCCATTCCACGCCCGCAACTTCGCGTTCGATGTGGCCCTCATAGGGACTGCCAGCCAGCCTGAACTGCGAGATCACCTCATCCAGATTGTGATAGCCGTTCAGCGCCAGAGCGGAATAGACGGCGGGGGAGATGTGCCCATGCGAAACCACAATGCGGTCGCGCTGGGGCCAGAAAGGGTTTTTGGGGTCATGTTTGATAACGCTGTAGAGCGCCAAAAGGATGTCGATGGAAGACATTGAACCACCGGGGTGGCCGCTGTTGGGCAGGGTGGTCATGTGCAAAATGGCGGCACGGGCTACTGCAGCCTGCTCTTTCAGGGAAGTGATCTTGTCCGCTTGAATCATGTTCTCCTCGCTTTTTTATGGAAAATGAAGTGAATCCACATCAATAAAAGTTTGATCCACCAGTTTGAACAGCGTGGAAATATGTCAAGGGAAATGCGATTTTTGTGAGTCTGATGAACCACGAATATACACGAATTCTATGACTCCCACGAATGCTCACGAATACATAATAATGTAACTATAATAACGGTTGTATGTTATGGATATGTTTCCTGCGTTCGTAATCGTTCCCAAGTGTTTGAAAATAGGTGTGTATTCGTGTGAATTCGTAAAAACATCCGTGAATATTCGTGGTCAATCTAAAATCCACTCGCTCCTTCATGCTGCCTTTTGTCTCACTCATGGCGCAGGCTAATGCAAATCCAGTAAACTGACTAATACTTTATGTAAGTGCCCCAAATTAGCCAATCTGATTGCCTTGTTTAGCATCCGAGGGGGAAAACCTAATACTCTAATGAAACAATGCCATGGAACAAATACGATCAGATAGAATACGCCTAAGAAATGAACCCGGTTGGTGCGCAAACTCCATTTCCTCCGTTTCATTGGAAATATAGGACGACGACATAAATTCTGTATGTTTGTTCTAGAGCTATTTCAGAAAGCAAACTAAGGCAATCATTATTACGGACACTATCTGTAGAATTATCCCTGACGTTATGAACCTACTGAGTTTGTTCTGCTTAGTTACAATATCGGATAGGAAATCAATAAGCTTATCGCTAGGTATTAGAGGATTATCATTGTGATATTTATTTATGTTTTCAACAGAATCATTCAACTTATTCAGATTATCATCTAGTCTTTTAACCATAGAAGATAATGACAGTTCTTCATCACCATCGGTTGGTTGGATAGTCTGGGTAGCCACCCAAACATCTTTGAGTTGCTTGAAAAACGACGACTCAGGATCAGCCATAGGATCAATAGCATTCATAAACTTCTGCTTAATCTTGTTTGCCTGTTTATAATCCTCCTCAATGTCCATGACTATTTTGTTATACTTTTTATTGAGGCTCGCTATTTCTTCATCCGTTTTTTTGTGTATTTCTTGGAGGTCGTGTAAAAATACTTCATTAAAGAAGTCCTTAATGTCGTTGTGAATCTCTTCAGAAAATGGTTTATTGCTCATCCTTCACACCTTTTTGCCTTAATTATTGTATTTGAAATGAAGTATGTCTCAAGAAGGAAATCTAGATTGGATATATAGCCATTATCAGACTCAGACTTCTTGCATAAGTAATATTCCTTAAACTGGTTTTCAATGTTGTCAAAGTGTGTGTTACACAGATCAATTTGTGAAATACAGGTGTTTCTGTTTGACTCATACTCAGTGTGCAGTGTGTTAGCACTATTCTGCAGCATATTTATGTACCTGATATGCTTCTTCAAGAGATATCCAAGATGCTTGTCTATACTAGCATAAAGATCGTACAGGTAATTATTTTTACTTTCAACAAATGCATAGAGTCGTTTATTTAAATGCTCTATGACTTCATGAGGATAATCTGGATTTTTCCCCTTAATGAACAAGAATACATTCTTTCTCTTTCTTGCGAAGATCTGGATCAATTCATTATCATCATCGATAGAAATGTGTTCTGATAATTTGCGTTTCTTTGCCTCGATCTCATTGATCAAATTACTTTTAACAAGTTTGCTGTTCCTAAAAATGAAATCAATGAATTCGTTACATCTCTCATTGTAAGAATTAATGAGTTCCGGTAAAGTATAGGTATGCATGATGCCATAATTGTCAGGATTGTCCTTAAAGTAATTGATATCTTCGTACTTCTCTTGGCATAAATCGTCTTTCATCCCCTGAATGGTAGCCGCATAATCAGTAGCAGTTGTTATCTTCTTTTCTATCTTTCTTATAGCATCATTATGAGAGATTTCCATTTCCATAAGTTTCTTTTCAACCTCATTTCTAATGTCAGAAAACTGAGATAAAATCTCTGTAGGCTGAGCACTCTGATTAATATCGTCTATTATAAGATGTATGAATCTATCCAATACTGGTTTAAGTTTATCTTTTAGTTCATACACTATCTTTTCCAATGTACTTCCTGCGTTGAATGCAAACAACTGATCGGGCTCAATTTCAGGTTTTAGGTTTAAGCCCCTGATTAATCTCATGTAATGCTCTCTTATCACTTCGACACACTTATTTACATCTTGTTGATCAAGTAATCCAGGTATCTCTTTTTGTTCAGTTTCCGACTGCGCGATATGTGTAAGGATAATCCTGGTCTTGCTTTTATATGTATGTGCCTGTTGATCAATAAAGCTTTGTTTCAATACTTCGGGCTTATCTTCAGGATTGACAAAGAATATCCTTGTGGCCCGTTGAAGGTAATATCCAAATACTTTCCGAACTCTTGTATACTCAAAAACATCTCTAGGATAGTCGCCTGGTAAATCTATAATATCTACATCAATCAATAAACTCTCATCTTCAAAATAACTTGAAGGTATCCCTATTGACACTGAATATACTTTCTCCTTTGTTGAAAAGATCTCATCACGGACACCGGCGATCAGATTACTAAGTTCATTAAGTGTGCCGGCATAACTCTGTTGATAGTTAATGCCATCATAAGTAGTAAATGAAAAGCGATGATCATGCACTTTTGTGTATTTAAAAGCAGCAGGAGGGGTTGTTGGGTCACCAGCACCCCGACCACCGCAAAGAGCATTGTAGATGTTATAGAATTCTGAATCTTTGATTTGTAGTAATTTTAACACTACAGTCGTCTTGCCGCTTCTTGTGTGCCCGTACACTACAACGAATGCTTTTCTTGTTTCTTTCGTATCCGTGACAGGCAACTTAGTGCCAATCCCAACTTCACTCAACAATGAAACGACAGTCTCATTAAACCATTGATCGGCATTATCTTTGGCTATTATAAAAGTATTCATGTTACTCGAGTATTGATAACAGCTCTGACTTAAGTTCTCTCAATTCACAAATGCGTAGTGTCAGATTATGCAAGTTATCTTTATCCTTGTTGATCCCAATATCTTGGCGGAACTGCTCACGTATTCTTTGTTCGACCATATCAAAAGCATGGTCAAAAGCACTGAGTATCGATTGATTTCCATTAAAAGCTATTGTTCTTAGATACTCTCTTGCAAAAGCAGCAGTATCTTCTTGATTTGCTGTGTGAGCTGCTCTAAGTGCAACTGTCGCAGGAATAACTATCACACCAGCCAACATCGCTCCGCCTAGTATTCCTGCCCATTGTGCTGCTGCTGCTTCAGTGAGACCAATTCCTTGTAGCAAAGGTTGCAGCATATTAAGCTTCTGATCAGGTAAATAATCTATACCTAGCATTGCCACCAACCCTCCAAGCATCGGTTTTACATTGCTTGCAAGTTGTGTAGTATTCTCTGCACATGATTTAAGAACATTATAAATATACTCATTATCTTCATGATTCACCGATGAATAATCTAGATGTTGGTCATGTACTCCAATTAGATGAAGCCTGACAAACTCTGTCATAACTATGGGCATCATTCTGAGCGCAGTTTCCCTTTCTTCATGAATTTCAATACTACTCGTCAAATACGGCTTTCTGCCCATATATTTTGCTATTGTATAGATAATCCGACCTTGTTTATCGTCACTTACTTCATCCCTGTGCATTGGAAGGTTTTGGTTTGCTTCGTATCCCAACCTCTCAGTTATCTCCTGAGAGACGGGACTTCCTTGACCAATAATGAAAGAGAAATCATTCTCAACTTGCTCAATTGCACTCAATAACTCATCCATAGACAGAAGGAGGTTCTTGTGCCAGATATTGATAATTTGCTCTGATCTAAGTACTCGTCTCGAGAATTTGGTTCGCCAAAGGTCAGGTATGTTTTTTATACCAACCAATGATTTTGTTACTTCATCTTGGCACTTACCAGCAACACTGTTAAACACTGATGACAGGCTCTTTTCAAGCATATCCAGAATTTTTGATTTTACATCTATGAACGTTTGGATATCTTTATCGATTCTTAGTGATTTCTCGTCATGTTCAAAATCTAGATCATGCAAAGCTGCATTTATCTTTTTATCAATAAGGGTAATCTCTTTCAGTGCCTCTTTCAAAAATCTATGTTTCTGCATTTGGTATTCATTGCTATTTGACGAATATTTGTTCACTATTGTACTAAGTTCGGAAACCCAAGTTTGACCAACGTCCTTTGTGAGACCTGTAATAATCACTCTGTCCATTTCTTCATCTCCCAAGCCTAGTATTTCCGGAGATGAGTACTTTGCTTTTAGTTCTAAAGCCTTAGCATCACCTAATTGGTTAGATCGTGTAATAGCAAAGATAGGCTTTGATGACTGGAAAAACGTTGAGACATAATCTTTAACGAATTTCTCATTTGATGAGCCAGCAATAGTAAACTCATCAATGCAAACAACGCAGTTGGTGCTATACACAAGACAGTGAAGAATTCTCTTGTCTAACTCGGTAAGATTTTCTATGTTTACGATTCCAGGCAACAGTACAAAGGTTCTTGTTGGATCATAATCAGGTGAGACACGCTTTGGAATGATAACCTCAAAGTACAGATCGCTCTGTTTTTTTTCTGTCATCCTATCTCTAGCTTCATCCTGTTGCATCATAAAGCTTTTAACAGCCGCATCTTGTGAGTCAAGATAGTACACTAGATATTGGATATTATCTACATCTCTCTCTCTGATCAACACTGGAAGTCGCTCACTTTCTTCAATACCAATTGCAAAATCATCTGTTTCGAGACCATAGTACTCTTTGATCAGAGTTGTTTTACCGACACCTTGAAGCCCAGTAATTGCGATAAGATTTTCCATGCCCATGGTTAAAGCAGAAAACTCAGTCTTCGACAGCGTATTGATAATATCGTCGTATATGACTTCAGTTTCAGGTCCTAATTTTAAGCAATAACGTCCTAATAACCTCAATTTTGTATTGATAAAACGAAGCATGAGCTCTGGGTTTGAGCAAGTAAGAGTATGCATTTTGTTCTCCAATTATATTTTTCGTAGTTGATTATTGTTTTATTCCTTTCTCTCAGCCTAATCTCTGAACTCAATGATTTGGACTAGCTTAAGGCTACTTATAAGGTTGTTGTCTAAAACTGAAAACAATTCATCAGATATCTGTACCTCCGGTGGGGCGCAACCAACAATAATTGTTGAGTTCCAAATGTTGGTGTAAATTCCAACTTATCGTTTACCAAGCTCTTTGAGGACATCTAATCTCCCTTGTTTTTCATGATCTATTAGTGATCAAACGACCAGTTGCATTATTTCCAATCCCATTCTCGTTGTCAAGTTTTTTTAACGATAAGATATGTTATTATCACAAATGGAATGGACTTTTATAGGCCTCTCTGATCTTCTCCATGGGTTCTGAAAGATATAGTTTCCCGCTGATCCAAAGTCCTGTCCCCTAATTGGTAATGCAGGGGAGTAGCTGGATAGAGGCCACCTTTTTTAGTTTTGGCTTTCATTGCATCTGAATCTGATGTTAAACACCAGTAAAAGAAGGCAACAAGAAATACTGCCAATACAGACGTTCAGTTTTGTGTAGTGTATGTTTATAATGAATAGAGTAGGCGTAAAAAAAACTGGAAAAAAAAGGCGGTTTGCCCCATTCCTTGGAAAGGCAAACCGCCTGAAATTATGGTGGAGCATAACGGGATCGAACCGTTGACCTCATGACTGCCAGTCATGCGCTCTCCCAGCTGAGCTAATGCCCCATCTGCTGTTAAGCTTGATGCGACACTTTCCCAAGCCCCCTTTTTCTGTCAAGCGGAAAATGAATTTAGGAATTAAATCTTGACAAGAACGCCAAAGCAAAACTTTTGGCAAGACTGCGGGGTGTAGCGCAGCCCGGTTAGCGCACTGGTTTTGGGAACCAGGAGTCGGAGGTTCAAATCCTCTCACCCCGACCATATATTTATAGCGAACAAGTGGGCGCTTAGCTCAGATGGAAGAGCGCATGCCTTACACGCATGATGTCAGGGGTTCAAGTCCCTTAGCGCCCACCACTTTTTGTTGTTTAAAATCAAACAGGAAGGGACCATGAGAATCGCAATCACGGGCGCCAATGGCTTTGTGGGGAGCAATCTTGCCAATTATTTGCACATTTCAGGACACGACATCATCGCTGTGATCCGTCCCAAAGCCTCTTCCCGCCTCATCGATCCTGCCATCGAAGTGCGCTTTACAAACTACGAAACCGGCTTGGACAAAGCCCTTGCAGGCGCCGAGGTGGTGATCCACAATGCCGGCAGTGTGCGCACCCGTACTTTCAACGACATGATAGCCGCCAACGTTGGCACCACTCGCCGGGTTTTGCAGGCTTTCAACCGCGGTGAACACTCCCGCCGTTTCATTTTCATCAGCAGCCAGGCGGCTTCACGTCCCTCAGAAAATGGAAAACCCGTAACTGAAGCGGAGCCATCCGCGCCGGTGAACTGGTATGGACGCAGTAAACTTTTGGCGGAAAGGCTGATCCGTGCCGAATGTGAAAAAGAGTGGACTGTTCTGCGCCCCGTCCCTGTTTACGGACCTGGCGAACGTGATTTCCTGCAGGTTTTCAAAGCGCTGAAAAGCGGCATCAGCCTGCAGATCGGCTTGAAAGACCAGCTTTTGAATCTCATCCACATCGACGACCTTTGCTCTTTGACCGAAGCCTGCCTGGAAAATCCTCAGGCTGCAAACGAAATCTTTTTTGCCTCGGATGGAGAAACCTACACCCAGCGCGAATTCATGGCGGTCAGTGCCCGGCTTTTGGGCAAAAAAAACCTGCATCTGAGCGTACCCAAACCCGTCGCCACGGCGGTTTTCTCCCTGGGTGATTTGTTTGAAAAAGCCAGCGGAAAAGTTGGCCTTGTGAACCGCCAAAAAATGAAGGAAGTGGTTGGCCTCAGTTGGGTTTGCAGCATCGAAAAAGCGCGCACCCTGTTGGGCTGGGAGCCTGGTGTGGCATTGGAAGAGGGTTTGACCTCCACTTTTGAGTGGTATGAAAAAAAGAGTTTGCTATGAAACCCCTGCAGATTTTATCTTTAAGCCTTGTCATCCTGCTGTTTAGCGGGCTGATCTGGGCGGATTCCCAGCCTCCGCGTTTGGGGGCAGACTTGGTTTTACCCGCGGGCTGGCCCGTGTATTACGAACCGCCGGAAGTGCTTCTGCGCGTGGTGGTTAATCCCGACAGCAGCCTCAGCCTCGGTGCCGTGATCGATGGCAAGGACGAGCTGGAACCCCTTCTGGTGGAATATCTTAAACAGTTTGATTATATCCCCGCGGGAGATTCGCTTTCTTTGGAACCTTTTGCCGTGATCGTTCCCATCTTCCAACCCGATGAAAGCCAATTTTTGGATAAACGTACCCGGCAGGCGCTGTTGGAAGAGATAGAAACCTGGATTGCTGACGACCGTGCCAGCTACAGTTTACACTCTCCCATGCACACTCCAATCCAGACGGGCGGCTTGAATTTCAGACCCGAGCCCTACCGCTCCGCCTTCTATTATTGGGGTTACCCGCAGCAGGGTCAAGGTCTCTCTGTAAACGGATTTGAGCCTCGTTCCTTCATTTTTTCCCCCGTTTGGAACGAACACCTCATCCACGGTTTCATGCAGCGCGGGGAAAGCGCTTTGGGGCTGGATTACGAGGATAAGATCTTTCCCTACGAAGCCACACTCAGCGAGGTGGAAGCCGGCTTGGGCGGAGCCAATCTTTTCTTTGCCCGTGGCTTGCTGAAAAAAACCGGTCTTTTCGGAGTGAAAGGTATGCGCATGGGCTTCGGATTCCTGATTCAGGATGGAGATTGGTTCGGACTTGACTCCGGCCACGAAGGTTTGGCGTTGGATTTTGGCATCCCTCTGGGTAAAAGCAATCTCAGCTTCAGCTACCAAAACCATCGTACCCAGATGTCCCACCGTTTGCTCAAACCGGAATATTGGTGGCCACAAGAGGTTGATTTTACGGTTGAACGCCGTTACCAAAGCCTTCAGGCTCAGTGGACTTCGCCCTGGCTGAACCTGGCTTTACTGGGCGAAAGCGACCATGCGAAATCCGCCCGGTTTGCAGATGACATTCATGCCAAAACCCTGCAACTGCAGGCTTGGGAAAACCTGCGTTTGGGCCCCTTGGGCATCAAGATTTTTTATGAAGGCATGCTTTCTGATACCGATCTAAACTTTATGGACGATGTTTCCGACCACCTCGCCGGCTTGGAATTGGACTTCGAAAGAGGCGCCATCTCCCTGGAAACAGGAGTCGAACTGGAGGGTTTTAAAGAGCTAAATGCCTCCGCTGACCTGGGTTTCAAGCTTGGCAGAGTGCGCTTTGGTGCCTTCGGCGCCTTCAGCCAAGCTCCGAGAGACCCCGTCCTGTATGTGTCGGACCCATATCAAAGTGGAGCTGTTCTTCCCCGCGTGGAAATCCACGAAAACTATCGCGCTGGCTTGCAAATGGATTGGTTTTTTGCCAAAAATTCACAGCTAAGAATCAGCGCTGGAAGACGCGGCATTTTCAATCAATATCCGCCTGAATTACAAAGCCCATACCAAGACTCGGCCAAAATAGAAGAAAACCCATTATTTCTTCATTTTGCGAGAAAATGGGACGAAACATGGGGCGCCTGGAAACTTGATCGGCAGTCTGGGGCCACCGTCCAGACCGTCCAGTTTGGTTTGGAGGAATTGCTGTATGAACCAGTAGTAATCTTGCAAGACCACTTCAATTTATACCGCCTGCTGAGTCACAACAACGCCCTTTTCGCCGGACTTAGCGTTCAGGGTTACATGACATATTTTGGCCAACTCTCGTCTTTGATTAAGCCAGACGCCTCCTTCATCGCAGATTTTTGGGCTGGGGTTCAGATTGGCAAACGCTTTGAATTCCAACTGAGCTACAAGAATGCTTTCAACGGCAGTTTTTACTTTATCCCGCCCATCCCGGCAACACTTCAGGGCTCCCTGCGCTGGTATTTTTTGAATTGATATGGATTATAAAGCTATAATATTTGACCTTGATGGCACACTAATCGATTCCATGCAGCTTTGGCGCCAGGTGGACCATGATTTCCTCACAAGGCGCGGAATCGAAGTCCCTGCCGACCTTTTTGACCAGATTCCGCTGGGCAACAACTTCATCGGCACCGCCGAATATTTCAAGGAACGTTTCGGACTGCCGGACAGCATTGAGAGCATCATGGAAGAATGGAACGCGATGCTGCGAGGGCACTATGAAAACGATGTGGAGCTCAAGCCCGGTGCGGGGGAATTGCTGGAAACCCTCGCCCAAAAAGGCGTACCCATCGGGCTTGGAACCAGCAACTCGCTTGAACTTTCCAGCAAAGTGCTTGCCCAACACGGGATTTGGCATTATTTTAACTCTGTGGTGACTGGCGACATGCCGCTGAAAGGCAAACCCTTTCCGGATATTTACCTGAAAGTGGCACAGGAGCTGAATTTGGAGCCTTCCCGCTGCCTGGTGGTGGAAGACACCCTCACCGGGGTTCAGGCCGCAAAAGCCGCGGGAATGACCGTTGTCGCCATCCACGATGAGGACAGCATCCCCTTTGCCACTCAGATCCGTGATTTGGCGGATGCTTTTGTCCTAAACCATTATGAACTAAGCGAGTTGCTAAAAACATGAATAAACCAGTATATATCGTCATCGGAGCCTATGGCAGCGGAAAAAGCGAATTTTCCATCCATCTGGCTCAAAAGCTGAATAAAGAAGGCCACGACGTTGCTTTGGCAGACATGGACGTGGTGAACCCCTATTTCCGTTCCCGCGATGTGAGGGAGGATTTTGCCGCCATCGGCATCGAAGTGATCGCTCCCGAAGGTGCTTTCAAACATGCAGATCTGCCCATGATCTCCCCGCGCATCAAGGGTGCCATCGAAAGCCCTGAAAAAACCGTGATCCTGGACGTGGGCGGCGACCCCGCCGGCTGCCGCACCCTGGGGCTCTTTGTGGATGCCCTGAACAAGCGCGGCTACGAGATGATCTTTGTGGTAAACAGCTTCCGTCCCTTCACCACCAACGTGGCGGAAGTTCTGCAAATGCAAAACCAGCTTGAGTTTGCCTCAAAGCTGAAAATCTCGGAATACGTCTGCAACAACAACCTGATGGAACACACCGATCAAAGCGTGGTGGAACAAGGCATCGAAATTCTCTCCGAGTGCAGCGCCAAAACAGGACTGCCCTTTGAAAAATATCTCGTGATGGAAGACTATGCAGACCTCGTGCCGGACGGCTTGAGCGGCAAAACCCGCCTGGTGATGAGCCACACCCTCAAAAAGCCCTGGGAAGCCCTGGTGATGAAGGGAATCTGAAAATAAGGACAAGCTTGGACAGAACTTATTGAAGGATCCATTTCAAGCACAGTTGCTTTTATAACGGCTGTGAGCCAAGCTGTTTGAAGGACTGGTCCAGCCCTTTGCCGAAAGCCTTAATCAAGTGATTATCAAGCGTTAATCAAGCGTTAATAGTTAAGACTTGATTAAGGCTTGATTAAGAAGTGATGGACACCCTGAAAAAAGGGTCAGCCCCGGGAATACAAGACTTATTTCAGATGTTCGTGCAGGAAGTCGTGATATTCCTTGTTGTTGAAGACCAGCTCATCATGGGTGCCCTGGTGCGCTCTGCCTTCTGAATCCAAAAAGAGCACGCTGTCCACGTAGTGCAGGGTGGAAAGGCGATGCGAGATCACGATGGCGGAAATGCCGGGGTAGTGGATATTGATATCCTGCCACAGCTTTTCCTCGTTCTCGGCATCCAGCGAAGCGGTGATATCGTCCAAAATCAAGAGCTGCGGACGCTTCACCAAAGCCCTTGCCACGGTGATGCGCTGTTTTTGCCCCCCAGAAACGCCCAATCCACGCTGGCCCACGCGGGTGTCCTCACCTTCAGGAAATGCGGCGATTTCCTCCGCCAGTTGAGCCGTTTTCACCGCGGTTTGATATTCCTGTTCATCCGCGGAATCCACGGCGAAAAGCACGTTCTCACGCACGGTTCCGGTGAACAGAACAGGATCCTGCGGAACGTAGGCGATCGCCTCACGCAGATCCACCAAGTCCAGTTCCTCCAGCGGCGTTTCATTCACCAAAATGCGCCCCTCATCCGCTTTCAGCAGCCCCATCAGCAGGTTCGCAATCGTGCTTTTCCCCGCTCCGGTCGAACCCAAAATGAGCAGCCGCTCGCCGTTTTTCAGGCTGAAATCGCAGTTATTGATGGCAGCTTCATTTTTGCCGGGGTAGGTGACGGAAACGTTTTCAAAGCGCAGGGATTCGATTTTTTCAAGCTTTTTCTCGCCCTTCCAGTCTGCATTGAAGGTGGGAAAATCCTTCATTTCCTCCAGGCGGTCGATATTCACAAACGCCTGTTTGCCGGACACAAAGAGCTGCGGCAGGTCCAGCAGCGGGTAGATCATCATGCTCAGGTATGAGTAGAACATGAAAAAGGTGCCCACGGTGATGTCGCCCTTCACCGCCATATAGCCGCCAAAAAGGATCACCCCGATCTGGGCAAAGTAGTCGATATATTGATAGATGAGGCCCAAAACGGCATTCAGCTTCACCACGCCCATTTCGGTCTCAAAGCGGCGCTGCAGGGCGGCATCGAAAAAGCGGTTGTATTTTTCCTCGCTCACAAAGGCTTTCACGATGCGGATGCCGGAAAAGCTCATCTCCAGTTGATTGTTGATATTGCTGATGGCTTTTTGATTGAGGTCAAAATTTTGATAAAGTTTGTCGGACACCAGGTAGAACACCAGCATCATCAGGGGCAGCGAGGCAATGCTCATTAGGGTCAGCTTCACGTTGATGCTGAACATCACCGCCAAGGAAAACGCAATCAGCGAAAAGGAATTGAAGGCACGAAAGATGCCCGAACACAGGAACCAGCTGATCTTTGAAAAATCCGTCAGGTCGTCGGTGAGGCGGGTGACGATGTCGCCGGTGCGGAACTTTTGGAAAAAGCGGAAGTCCTTGTCCAGGAGATATTTGAAATAGATCATGCGCAGCATGTTTTCAAAGCGGATGTTCACCCAGCCGCGGAAAGCGGGGTAGAAGCCGGTGAAAAACTGCGCTCCGCCCAGCGCCAGCAAGATCCAGATGATGCGGTTCACATCTGCCATCGGGTCCGGATATTTGCCTGGATCGGAAAGAATGTTGCGCAAAAGGTCGATCAGCTTGCCAAAGATGAGCGGATGTGCGATGGAGACTGCGGATGAGCCCAGAGTGAAAACCAGCATGATCAGCAGGAACCACTTCTGCGTCTTCCACATTTTCAGGATCCAGCGGAAGTTTTTATGCATCGCCATCCTCCGTGCCAATCAACTGCAATTCTACCAGTTTGCGATACTCACGCGAGCTTTTCATCAGCTCGCTATGGCTGCCGCGGTGGATGATCTCGCCGTTTGAGAAAAAGAGAATCTCGTCCGCATCCAAAACCGAGGTGAGCCGATGCGCCACCACCACGGCGGTTCTGTCCGCAAAAATGGCTTCCATGCTCTTTTGGATCTTCGCCTCGGTTTGGGGGTCGATGCTGGCTGTGGCTTCGTCCATGATGATGAGCTCGGCGTTGAACGCCAGCGCCCGGGCAAAGCTGATCAGCTGTTTTTCGCCTTGGGAAACGTTTTGTCCGCGTTCCGCCAGTTCGGTGTCCAAGCCCATGTCCTGTTCGTTGATAAAGTCGTCCAACTGCACGATATTGATGGCTTCGCGCACCTTTTCCTCGGGCACCAAGTCGTTATACACGCGCACGTTTTCCAAAATGCTGCCGGGGAAGAGGAAGATATCCTGCAAAATCAGCCCGATTTTACTGCGCCAGGCGCGAAATTCGATCTCATCCAGCGGCACATCGTCCACCAGAATGCGCCCTTTGTTCAGGGGATAAAAGCCGCAAAGCAGGCTCACGCTCGTGGTTTTTCCGCTGCCGGAAGCGCCCACCAGCGCAATCTTTTTGCCCTTGGGAATGGTGAAGGAAACGTCACGCAGCACCCATTCCTCATCCTTATAGGCGAACCAGACATTCTCAAAGCGGATTTCGCGCTGGAATGATGGCTGCAGCGTGCCTATGAAAATCTCTTCCTCGGAGGTGAGTTCCGTGAGTTCCACAATGCGTTTCAGGCTCACAAAGGCGCGCTGGATCTGCATCACGTTCTCGGAAATCTGCATCAGAGGCCAGATCATGCGGAAAATGTAGTCCACAAAAATGATCAGCGTGCCGATGGTGACAGCGCCGGCGATGATGCGCGGAGCGGTGAGCTTGATGATCAGCACCAGAAAGATCACCTCAAAGACCAGCATGAAAACGCTCTGCGAGCCATATTCGGTGAAGCTCGTGCGGGTTTCCAGGCGATATTTTTCATCCGAGGAGAATTTGAGATCCTCATACGCCTTGTTCTGCCGGTTCAAAGCCTGCAAAATGGGCATTCCCTGCACGTAGTCCGTGATTTTTGCCGTCACCACGGCGTTTTTCTCACGGATTTTCATGTAAAACTGCGACAGGTAGCGGATCAGAAAGTAGTAGCCCACGATCGCCACCGCCATCAACGGCAAAATCCAGCCGGCAATATGGGGTGCGCGCAAAAACATCACCAAAAAGACTCCGGCAAAGAAGAGCAGATTTCCGATGATGCGGATGGAAAGCTCGGAAAACAGGGCTTTTACGCGCTCGGCGTCGGATTCCACGCGGGCAATGAGTTCGCCCACAGGCTGTTTGTTAAACCATTCCACCGGCAAAGTGAGCAAATGGCGAAAGACCTGAGCCTTGAACTTGGTGATGATTTTCACTCCCAAGCGCGAGAGCAGCACGATCTGCAGATAGGAAAGGATGCCCGCCACCACCACTGCCAGCACAAAGAAGCCGCCAAAGCGGAACATCTGCGCCATGTCTTTACCAGGTATGCTTTTATCGATGATTTCTGCCAGAATCAGAGGGTAGAGCAGCTGAATGGCGGAGGTGCAAAGCATGGCAAAAAGCCCAAACAACAAAAGCCCCAGATCCTTTTTAACAAAAGGATACAGGAGCTTCAGATAATTGGTTGAGCCGTCTGGCCGCTTGGGCATTCGCGTTCCCTGGCCTTTATTTTATTTTGCTAAAAAAATGGTCGGGATGAGAGGATTTGAACCTCCGACTTCTCGGTCCCGAACCGAGCGCGCTAACCGGACTGCGCTACATCCCGACCGGTTCGGCTCAAATTTTGACGCAGTCTTTAATTGTCAAGGTTTTATTCCACGCCGATGGCGCGCAACAGCCTTTCCGCCTCCTGTGCGGAGATTTTGCCATTTTCCAGCATCTGCAGGATCTTTGCGCGGCTTTGCTCGTCCACGCTTTTCCTTTCACCGGTGTCCAAGTCGCTGCCCTTGAAGGCTTTATTGATGGCGTTATCCACGGTTTTACTGATGAAATCCCCAAGCTTGTCCAGGTTCGAGATCTCGGTTTTTTCCTCTTCCCAATTGGTTTTTTCCGCGCGCGGCTCTCGCACCTTGCGAAACACGGATTTCAAAAGGTCGCCAACCTCGTCGCCGATCTGGTCCACAGTTTTCACCACCTTGCCGCCGGCGCTTTTGAAGTCGAATTCCTCCACGGTTTTCTTCATCTTGTCCATGGCGGCGTTCAGTTTTTCCTTCGCCCCTTCTTCGCGGATGCCAGCCAAAGCCTTTTCCACAGCGGCGCTGACGGTGCCCCAGGCTTTTTGCACCTTTTCGAGGTCTTCCTCGCTCACGGCCTTGCTCATCGTTTGCTTCAGCTCTTTGATCTTAAGCCCGATAAAGTTCAATTCCGCGCCGTCGTCGCTGGTGAGGCTGATGTCTCCATTTTCGGTCTTAATGCTGATCTGGGCGCCACCTTCGCCACGGCGGACGATCTTGAGATCCCCATCTTCGCTGAGCTCGGCTTCGATCTCGTTGTGAAGCGTGCCCGTTTCGGTGATGGCTTCCAGTTGGAAATCATAGTTTTCAGGCAGAGCGAGCTGGATGGGTCCATTTTCAGACACAAAGGTGAGATTGGCATCCTCCACGGGCAGGGCCTCATAGATGATTCTGCCATTTTCGCTTTGGATGAAAGCCCGTTCACAAGCGGCTTGACGCACCCTGATGGCGCCGTTTTCGCTGCCGGCTTCAAATGATGCGCCGCTCACTTTTTCAGCGGAAACATTGCCGTTTTCCGTGATCACGCGCAGTTCGGCGTCACATTTTTGGATGCGGATGGCACCGTTTTCGCTTTTGAGGCTGATTTGTCCGCTGCAATCCTTCACTTGGATGCTGCCGTTCTCAGTTGCCATTTTCAGCTCGGTTTCCAGTTCCAAAGCTGCCAAAGGCTCATTTTCGCTTTTCGCGCACACTTTGACGGCGGTGGGAACCAAGATTTTCACGCGCGAATCTCCCGAACCCCAAAAGGCTTCCGCGAGTTCCGGCACTTTTTCCAAAAGAATCTCCATTTCATCCGCTTTACGGTCCACGAAAAAGAATTCCGTGATGTCGATGCCGGGGATGTAGGAATGAATTTTCAATTTCGCGTCCACATGAACCTGGTCGTCAGGGGATGCGCCAATTTCCAGCGGCGCCATTTTGTTGTCGATCTTCACCCTGCTGATGCCGTCGGTGGAATAGTTCAGGCTCACTTTTACGGTTTTCATTTTTCTCTCCTTGTTTCGATCATTTCCAGCGCTTCCTCAACGCTGATGAAGCCTTGGTCGAGGTCGCCGATGATGTCGCTGTAATCCAGTTCACCCGGCTCTTCCTTGGTGATCTGGCGGATGATCTCGGCAAGGCGGTTTTTCACCGTGGGGTAGGAAATTCCCAGGCGCTTTTCCATTTCGCGGATATTGCCCTGGCCCACCACGAAAAGCTTGATGAATTCCAGTTGCTCCGGCTTCAGGCCGTGAACCCAGCTCTGGGAAAAGCTTCCTCTGAAGCTCACTCTGCAGGCCGCGCAATGGAATTCCTTCACCATCAATTCCCCTTTGCAGAGGGGACAGGCTGTCATTTCCATGGGGGTCTCCTTAATTATTTTGAGGTCAGTTTTAAGAATCTCAATATATTGTCAAGCTAAATCTTCAAATTTTTAAGGTGACTTGGTTTTCAAGGCAAAAAAAATGCCCGCAGGCAGGCTTGGGGGATTTTTTCAAAAAACGGGCTGATAAAAAAATGGAGCGGGAAACGGGATTCGAACCCGCGACTTCAACCTTGGCAAGGTTGCGCTCTACCATCTGAGCTATTCCCGCTTGGTACCAGAGGCCGGACTTGAACCGGCACGAGCCGAAGCCCGAGGGATTTTAAGTCCCTTGTGTCTACCAGTTCCACCACTCCGGCATGATGAAAATGAGTGGAGGCGACACCCGGATTTGAACCGGGGATAAAGGTTTTGCAGACCTCTGCCTTACCACTTGGCTATGTCGCCGAATCTATGTCAAATGGAGCGGGAAACGGGATTCGAACCCGCGACTTCAACCTTGGCAAGGTTGCGCTCTACCATCTGAGCTATTCCCGCTCATGAAGCTGAGAATCCAAAAATCTGAACTGCGATGATTTGTCAAGCCAAAATCTCATTTTCAGAAAACACCTGCGCTTCAAAGCGGTAAAGAAGGGCGTCCGGGCTCTTCCAAGCGCCGTTTCGCAAACCCGCCTTGCGGCAGAGTTGACTGAGATAGGTGTCCAGATCCCAGTCCCATTCCACCGGCACCTGCGGCAAAAACACACCCGAATTGAAGCCCTTGCGCAGCAGCAGCCCATCCCGTCCGATCTGGATTTGGGAGACTTCCTCCACGGGGATCAGCGGCCCCAAGATCGAAATTTCGATGCTGAGCCCGGCAAGTTCTTCGCGGCGCAAGGCAGGAAAGCGAGGATCCCCAAAAGCCGCTTCACGAGCCATGTCCACCACCTCTTCGGCGATGCTTTTTCTGCTTTGCATCATGCCGATGCAGCCGCGCAGTTCGCCCTTTTGGGTGATGGTCACAAAGAGTCCCTTGCGCTCCCCAAAGGCTTCATCCAAGGGCAGTTGCGGCTGTTCCCCGCCAAAACGTGAGGCGATGGCGGCTCTTGCCAGCTTCAAAAGTGTCTCCTTTTGGGCGGGGGTCATGGCTGCTCCCCGCGATAGATGAGGGCGCTCAGATAGCCCACCACATTTTGCTTGTCACCGCTCACCTCGCCGGAATGGGTGTATTCGATCACCCTGGCCTTGGCGTCCTGTGCCGTGGAAACCAGATAGAGCAGAGCCAGCAAACCCCCGATGCCGCAGGCTTCACACTTGCGGCTCACCGCGCTTTGCCACAGGCCTGCGGGGTCGAGCTTTAGAATGTGGTCCACCACCATGGCGTCCATCTTTTCCGCGCGGCTGGAGTTGTGAAAGTGGGAAAGATCTGTGGAAACCACCACCCCCAGTTTTCTGCCATTCTGCGCCGAACGCAGTTGCCGCGCCAAAAGGGTCATATCTTGGGGATACGGGCGTCCGATCATCACCGGGCAGATCTTCGCCTGGGGAAAGAAATACTTGAGCAGGGGAAGCTGCACCTCCAGGGAATGCTCCATCTCGTGCAGCCTTTTGGAACTGCCCGGGTCGGGGTCGTGTCCCTGCAGGATCTCCGCCACTTCGCTGTCCTGTTCGATGTTTCCCAGTGGCGTTTCATATTCGCTGAAGGGCGGGATGGACCAGTCGAACCCCAAGCCGTGGTGGCTGGGATGCAGGATCACCAGGGTGTCAAAATCCTCCTGAGCGAAAAGGCTCCAGCCCCTTGCGGCGCAGGCTCCGGAATACACATAGCCGGCGTGGGGAACGATGAGCCCCAAAAATTCCTCCGCGCCTTCCTTTTGCGGGGGCGAAACGAGCCAGCTTTCGATGGCGGCGGCGATGCGGTCGCCAAAACGGGGATAGAAGCTGCCGGCGTGGGCGTTTTTTCTGATCATTCTCGTTCTCCTTTTTCTGTATATTTCAAGCGGGATTGGGCTGCCTGTCCGTCCAGATAATCCCTCAGTTCCGGGGCTTTTTCGGTGGGAACCGCCAGCGTGAGTTCCGCCTCTTCGCCCCAGTTTTCGCCCACCACCCTGCCTTCCAGGCTTTTCACCAGGCCGCCAAGCTGGTCCACCGCGGCATAAGAGGCTTGAACCACAAACTCCGTCTGAGCCGTCACGGGCAGTTTTTTGGCGTCTTCCAAAGCCTGTTCCACCGTGTTTCCATAGGCTTCGATCAAGCCCGGGATGCCCAGTTTCACCCCGCCATAATAGCGGGTCACGATTGCCAATGTATTGGTCATATTTGCGCGCAAAAGGGCGTTCAAAATCGGCTTTCCGGCGCTGCCGCGGGGTTCCCCTGCGTCGGACCAATATTGGGTTTCACGCTCCAAACCGAGGATGTAGGCAAAGCAGTTGTGGGTGGCGTTTGCATATTCTTTGGCATGGGCGGCGAGCAGCTCGCGCGCTTCCTCGGCACTGCTGATGGGAAACAGGAAGCAAATGAAACTGGAGCGGCGTATCTTCTGCTGCCAATTCTTGGGGTTTTCCAGGGTGAAAAAAGCCATGGCTACTTGGTTCGGATCAGATCCGTCCAGCGCGTGGTGTAAGCCGGGGAAAGCCGTGCCCGCTTCATCTGCCAATCCCGCTTGGTGCCGGAACTGGCAAAGAACACCGTATCGCGCCCGTGTTTACGGTTCAGGCGGTCCACCGCTTGGATCAGGTCGTGCCGTCTGTCGTCCAAATAGTTTGTTTCCAAGAGGTTAAGCGGCACATCATCCTCGCTGATCAAGCCGCTGAACATCACTCCCGCCTTCTTATATTGAAAACCGGGGAGGTGGAGTTCGTGCAGCATGGTCAGTGCGATTTTGATCAGATCCGGCGTGTGCGCCGAAGGGGGGGAGAGCTGGATCTGCAGGGCGTTGTTATATTGCGGACCTTCCTTGAAACGGTTGGTCGCCAAAAAGACCATCATCTGCTGAGCCACGCTGTGCTGGGCGCGGAGTTTTTCCGCAGCGCGGGTCACATATTCCGAAACCGCTTCCTCCAGGTCCTTGAGTTCCTCCACCTGCCTGCCGAACGACCTCGAGCACACCACGCTCCTTTTCGGCGCGGGCGCTTCCTCCATCCGGATGCAGGCAAAGCCCTGAAGCTCCAGAACCGTTTTGTGGCCTGTGCTGGTCAGATAGTGGTCGATAAAATTTTCCGGGGCGTTGCGCAGTTGCCAGGCGTTGAGGATGCCGTTTTGCCTCAGAAAACGGTCATATTGACGGCCGATTCCCCAAATCTCCGCCACGGGCGTCAGATTCAGCGCTTTTTCGATGCGTTCATCGTCCAAAAGCACCAAACAGCCCTTGTATCCGCTGTAGCGCTTGGCAAAGCGGTTGGCGATTTTTGCCAGGGTTTTGGTGCGTGAAATGCCCACGGAAACGGGGATGCCCGTCCATTTTCTCACCTTTTCGCGGATGCGGCGTCCATAGTCCTCCAGATCGCGCTGACGAAAGCCGTTCAGGTTCAAAAAAGCCTCGTCGATGGAATAGATTTCCAGCTCCGGGCTGAATTCCTCCAGGGTTTGCATCACGCGGCGGCTCATGTCGCCATACAGCGCATAGTTCGATGAAAGCAGGGTTCCCCCGTGTTTCAGGATGCGCGCTTCGTGCTTGAACCCGGGCGCTCCCATGGGGATATTCATGGCCTTGATTTCGTTTGAACGCGAAACGATGCAGCCGTCGTTATTGGACAGCACGGCAACCGGTTTTCCCTCCAAAGAGGGGTCGAACACGCGTTCGCAGGACACATAAAAATTGTTGCAATCCACCAGGGCAACGATGTTGGTGTCCGAAAGGCCGATTTTATTCATGTTTAAACTCCCAAATCCATTTTGGCGAAGTGGCTGTGGGTGTCAATGATTTATGTATGCAGAGTGGTTCACGCAGATTTATGGCACGCAGATTTCGCAGATAGCGCAGATTTTTTTTTAATAGATAGGGGATACACAGGATTGGAACGATAAAAAGGGGATTTTTGATGGAAGGCGATGTGGCGAGGTGGCGAGTTTGTCATCCTGGAGCACAGCCCCGTCATCCTGGAGCGAAGCGATAGGATCCAGTCCCTTGCCCCCTTTCCGTGGCTTTCCGTGCCTTCCGTGGTTCCCGCCCCTGTCATCCTGGAGCGAGAGTGCTGGCTTTGAGCGTGTTGGAACACCGGTTTCAACCGGTCGGACCGCCGGATTTATCCGGTTGAAGAGGGAAGCGTGGTTACCCCATTGTGCCAGATGAATCTGGCACCAACGACCGAATGAATTCGGTGCTCCATCTCGCTATCCGTCTCATCCGTTCTCATCCGTTAAATCCGTATAAAATTTATCTGCTAAAATCATCGAAATCCGCGTGAACCTAAAAGCCAATCACTATCTCCCAGCCCAGCCCTTTAGTGGCAAACCCCATCACCACCGCCCACGCTAAATCGCTAAATCGCTAAATCGCTAAAACGAACATCCCTTTTTCATCAATCCAATCCTGTGCATCCCCAATCTATTAAAAAACCCCTTGCACCACCCCCATTTTCTGCCCCTATATATTATAGAGGCGCCTCTAAAATTAAAACTAAATTTTGGAGAAAACATGCTAACCAACACCAACAATCTCAAATCCGTCACTTTCGGCAATTCTGTGCGCAATCCCAAAGCCATACGTCCCATGGACTTGGCGGAACTCTATGACAAACTTGAAAATGGCCACTGGCGCAAGCTCATCGAAGCCATCCGCGCCGAACCCAAGCCCGAAAAGCAGAAGCAGATGAAGCTCATGCTTCCCTGGTTCAGTTTCGCAGTGATCGAGGGTTCGCGCGCGGAGAGCAACGTGGTCCACGCCAACGGCATTATCTTCGACTTCGACCACGTGCCCGATTCCAGCCCCAGCAAAATCCTTTTGTGCGACAACTCCCGCGGCTTCACTGCTGTATTTCGCAGTCCCGTGGACGGCTTGAAGCTCATGCTCGCCTTCGACCGACCCGTATCCAACCGCGAGGAATTCCGCCTCATCTGGGACTTCCTGCGCCACGAGATCGAAGCCAAAACCAAGCTTCGCGCCGACAACACTCCAGACATGAGCCGCGCCTGTTTTGTGAGCTGGGACGACGACTTCTTTGGCAGCGCCACCGCCGACCCCATGAACGTGGACCAGGTTTTGCAGGAAGCGCGGGAATGGAGGGATGCCAGGGAAAAAGAGGAAAAACTTCCGCCCCGCGCCGAACTCAAAACCCCCGCCACCCCCAGGGAATACGACGCCGACCTCACCGCCGTCCAGGCCAAGGACGCCGTGGAATACCTCTCCAAACGCGTCTTCGGGCGTCGCGAGTGGATCCGCTGCGGCATCGCGCTGTTCAACCACTTTGGCGAAGACGGCATCGTTTACTGGCTTCAGTTCGCCGAAAACCCGCACTATGGCGACTCCCACGAAGACCTGCGCAAGGTTTGGGAACGCCTGAAAAGGTATCCCACCGTCAAAATCGGCACGCTCTTCTACATCGCCGAAAGTGAAGGCTGGATCAACGCATACGCCCCTTTTGAACCGCGGGAGGAAACCCCTCCCGCTTTGAAAGGCGAAGAGCCCATGCTTACCCTGGAGGACTACCCCGAGCTTTTGGAACTCTTTGGCAGGCCGCAAAATGTGGAACTTGACCGCAGCAAATTGCCCGAAGAATTCCTCCGCTATCTGGACCTCGTGGGCGAGATCACCGACGCGCAGGACGGCCCCAAACTCACCGCCATGCTCCCTGTGGTGGCGGCAAACATCGGCAACCGCGTCCATATGTACAACGCCGGAACCAAGCACTTTTGCAACATCTGGGCGGCGATCATCGGACCCTCCACCGTCAGCAGAAAGACCACCGTCATCAATCAGGCGATGAAGATGATGAAAACTTTCAAGGACGAGCTGGCAGGCATCCCCGCCAAAGAGCGCAACGAACGCGACATCGAGCTTTCCCGCGTGACCCAGGCGCGCCTCTACAACCTGCTCGCCATCAACCCCAACCGCCTCATCCTCCAGATGGAACTCTCCGCCTGGATGCGCGAGATGGGAAAATCCTACAACGCGGGCATGAAGCAGGAGATCACCGATATGTTCGACGGCAAGGACCGCAGCATCGCCAAAATGGAAATCGACGAACACATCTCCAAACCCGCCTTTTCCATCGTGGGAGCCACCACCGAGGAATGGTTCTTTCAGGAACTCCGCGAGGTGGCGGACCAGCGCGGCGGTTTCCTCCAGCGCTTCATCATCTGCATCATCCAAAACATCGAACTGGACGAACTCCGCCTGGAAAGCGTGGACAGCACCAATATCGACCCCGAACTCCACGCCTATGGCGAAATGCTGCAAACCTTCCGCAGCCTGCCGGACAGCCATCGCCTCAAGGCGTCGGACGAAGCCAAGGACCTGCGCGACACCATCTACAAAGACCTGATGACCGCCATCGCTCTCAACGCCAACGACCCCCAGGCGGCATACAGCGCGCGCCTCTTCGACAACTATTTCTGGCGCTTCTGCATCATCATCCACCTCATGAAAAACTGGAAAAACCTGCGCGAAGCCATCGCCACAGACCGCGTGGAAAGCTGGTTCCGCCAAAACGAAGTGGACGCCACCACCGCCGAACAGGCTTGGTATCTCTGCGAATACTACTTCGAAAACACCAAACCGTTTTTGAAACAGCTTGCCGAGGGCAGCAAACTCGATGAGGAAAGAAGGGTGCTGCGCATCCTGCAAAACTCTCCCCGCGGCGAAATGACGCACAGCGCACTGTTGAACCGCAGCAGAATGAACGCACGCGAATTCAGACAACTGGTGGAAACCCTCATCGAACGGCAGGCGATTGTTCGCCATCAGGAGATGAGATTTCAAAACCGAATCGGCTTGAAATACTCTCTGAATCCGGTTTTGGATGAGATTAAGATAGGTTAAAAAAACATGAAATGGCCATCCTTCGCGGGTGGCCTTTTTTTTACAATGCGGAATCTGCGTGCCATAAAAACCATGTCACCATCCATCAGCCCCTTGCCTTTAGTGCTCAAACCCAGATAGACCTGTCATTCCGAACGAACGTGAGGGATCCAGTCCGCGGCAATAATAAAAGCCCATCACCATCCATCAGCCCTTTGCCTTTAGAAAAAACCCGAGACTTGTGTCATTCCGAACGAACGTGAGGAATCCAGTCCCGTCCAAATTTTGAGCCTGTTGCCACCTCCCAGCCCTTTGCCTTTAGAAAAAACCCCGAGACTTGTGTCATTCCGAACGAACGTGAGGAATCCAGTCCGCGGCAATAATAAAAGCCCATCACCATCCATCAGCCCCTTGCCTTTAGTGCTCAAACCCGAACCAGCCTGTCATCCCGAACGAACGTGAGGGATCCAGTCCCTTGGAGACAAAAAAAAGCCTCGTTACCATCCTCCAGCCACGAGGAAAAACACACCCAAACCCAGAACCCACGCGTCATTCCGAACGAACGTGAGGGATCCAGTCCCTTGGAGACAAAAAAAGCCCATCACCATCCGCCAGCTATGCTCTTTAGTATCCAAACCAAGAGAGACGCGTCATTCCGACCGCAGGGAGGAATCCAGTTCGTTGGGTTAAAAAAAGCCCATCACCATCCGCCAGTCAAGTTACTTAAGGTAAAATCCCTGCCCAAATCCAATCCCAAAGACTCAAACCCACTTGTACACAAACACGAAAAAACACTGCTTATTTCCAACACACTGTCCCGCACACTGTTATGCGAATAATAAGCATGGGGTAAAATGGCGTGCTTATTATTAACCCTTTATGTATCAGTGAGTTATGCGAATAATAAGCAAAAAAGCACGCTCTATTCCCCGGGGAAAGTGGAGGTTGTGAATGCTATATTATATATAGATAATAAAATATAAAACTATATAATATAATAATAATATAACTACATATAATACAATAACTTACTCATATATCATTGTGGCATGCTACCCACAATCCCCGCTCCGGTATAGAGAGCCTGTTTCTGCTTATTATTCGTGTATCTGTTTGCAGGATAGATAGTTATCATTAAGCAAGGGGAAAAGTGACTTGCTTATTATTCGATTGTGTGGATTCAGGTCCAACAGCATGCTTCTCCCCGGTATAGAGAGCCTGTTTCTGCTTATTATTCGTGTATCTGTTTGCAGGATAGATAGTTATCATTAAGCAAGGGAAAAAGTGGCTTGCTTATTATTCGGTTGTGAGGATTCTCACCAAGCAGCATGCCTCCCTCCGGGGGGAATAGAGCGTGCTTTTTTGCTTATTATTCGCGTAATTATATGCAGGGCATAGGGTTATCATTAAGCAAAGAAAAAAGTGACTTGCTTATTATTCAAAAAAAGGGAGAGGATTTACCTCTCCCACAGTGTTTTGCGTTAGTGCATCATTACTGTTGCCAGGAATCTATGATGCTTTCATCCAGAATATAGACTTTTGAGGCTTTCCTACTATTTAGTTTCTCCGTATCCACCCTCACTGCCTCCCTTTCTATCAAGCTCGCCACGCATTCGCCAAACTCTCTTTTTTTCATGTGGGAGAGGTTCATCAGGTCGCTGTGTCTCGCTTTCCCATTGAATTTGTTTGCCAGGAGGTTCACGATCTTGCGTTCGCCGGACAGATTATCAGGATGGGATGACTGATGTGATGGAGTTTATTACAAAGGGCAAAGCTGGGAGATGGTGACAGGGCTTTTGGGGCGCCACGGACTGGATCCTATCGCTTCGCTCCAGGATGACGCGTGGGTGCTGGGTTTGGGTGTGTTTTTTCTCGTGGCTGGCGGATGGTGACAGGGCTTTTTATTCCCAAGGACTGGATCCCTCACGTGCGTTCGGGATGACAGACTGGCTCTGGGTTTGGACGTGTTTGTAACAGGTTTGCGTGTCACACAAACGTTTTAGCGTTTTAACGTTTTAGGGTTCCCGCGGATGGAACGGAAGAGGACGTTTTAGCGTATCCCGTGGCAAGCCCACCTTGCCTCTTTTTCACTTCTTATCTTCTTATCTTTAAAATCTGCGGAATCGGCGTAATCTGCGTGAACCAAAAGCGCCATCACCTTCTCCCAGCCATGCACTTTAGCGGCAAACCACCTCGCTAAAACGAAAATCCCCTTTTCATCCTCCCCATCCTGTGCATCCCCAAATCCATTAAGGGTCTGCGTGAATCAGACGCACTTCATTTGAGAAAAGCCAGGATGGCAGAAGTTCATAGTTCTGGTCGAAGTGTTCCAGGAGATGGGAGTCGCTGCCAATGCTGAAGAGGGTTCCGCCCATGTCGCGGTAGAGGTCGATCTGCCATTGATCGGGCAGGATTCTGCCGTAGGGTTTGCGCAGGGAGGAGAAGTTTATTTCGAGGGCGATATTTCTGCTGATGAGGGCGCTGAAAATGTCCCGTATAACGCCCTCACAGTGCGTTTCCGGAGGTTCTTCCGTGAGATAGCGTTTGTGTACGCCCAGGTGTCCCAAGACGTCAAAATCGCAGTTTTCGGCGAGGGTGAGGTTTTGTTTGTAATAGTCTTCACTGTCCTCTTTTCGCAGGGGACGCTTGAAGGGAATCGCCACATTTGTGCCGTCGGAAAGGAAGTGTACCGAGCCCAGACGCAGTTCGAAGTCCAGTTCTGCCAAAAACTCATCGGCAAAAGATTTCACACGGTGGAAATCGCCCACCTCCACGCCGCGGATGATGCGGAGTCCCTTGGGGGCAAATTTGCTTTGAAGCGGACGCAGATGGTCGATGTAGCGCATGAAGGCAGGCAAGCCCCAGCGGCTCAATTCCCAGGGGAGTAGGTCCAGATGTTCGGTGATGGCAATCAGGCTGTAGCCAAGCTCCAGAGCGCGATGGGCGAGTTCGCCGGCCTTGATGCGGCTGTCGTAGCTGAATTCAGCGTGGAGGTGGTGGTCAACCTTCATTTTGAAACCAGGATGGCGGCACCCAAAGCGCCGGTGATCTGAGGCAGGGAGGGCAGCAGAACTTCGGTTTGAAGCTGATGGGAAAGGCAGAGAGCGAGGTCGGAGTTCAGGGCCACACCGCCGGTGAAAGCCACGGGAGGACGCCAATCCAGAGCGCTCATCTGAACCTGGATGCGCTTGGCAATGGAGTTGTGGACGGCGCGGGCAATGTCTGCAGGAGAGGCGTTGTCGGCAATCATTCCCACAATCTCGCTTTCGGCAAAAACCACGCAGGTGGAGGAAATATCCAGTTCACCCCGGGAATCCGAGGCACAAAGTGAGAGCTCTTCCAGGCTGCACGCCAGGCGAAGCGCGGTCATTTCCAAAAACCTTCCGGTTCCGGCGGCGCATTTGTCGTTCATCACAAAGTCGCTCACTTTTCCGGCGTCGTCCAGCGTGATGATCTTGGAATCCTGTCCGCCGATGTCGATGATGGTTTTGGTTTGGGGAAGGAAGTGGAGCACACCCGCAGCGTGACAGGATATTTCGGAAAAAACCTTGTGTTTGCAGAGTTTGCGCCCATAACCTGTACAAGCCACTTTAGAAAAATCATCATAAGATACTGAGGTACGTGCGGATAGGCTTAGCATTTCCACGGATTTGAGGGGGTTTACGTCGGTGGCGAGCCAGTCGGAAAAGAGGATCTTGTCTTCACCGGGGCTATAGACCACCAGTTTGGTGTTGCGGGAGCCGATATCGATACCGAGACTTGTCATAGCAATATGTGGGACCATTGGTTTGAGCTTGTGAGCCATTTTTCCGCCACATCATTGATCTGGGCGGGGGTGACGGCGCGGATGCGCTCTTCGCGGCGCAGAAAGTATTCCGGGTCGTAGCCTAAAGCACCGAGGCTGGAAAGCATAAGCGCTTGCAGGGAAGGGCTTTCCGCTTCAAAGCGGTTCATGCCGCAAAGGTAGTTTTGAGCGCGCAGGAGTTCGCTTTCTTCAACTCCGTTTGAGCAAACGTCGGAAATCACTTCGCGGGTGAGCTGAAGGCAGGCTTTGGCGTCGTCGGGGTCGCTGTAGGAATAAGCGTACCACCAGCCGAGTTCATGGGTGCTGTTGTATTCAAAGCCGGTTTGGTAGGCGTAGCCATATTTTTCGCGTACGAGGTTGAAGAGGCGGGAGTCCATATCACCGCCAAGGATTTGGCTGAGGATGTGGAAAATGGTGGTTTCCTCTTTGTCTCGCGCGGGAGGGGCAAAGCCGCCCAGATGGATGATGGCCTGGCAGGAACCGAGCCGGTGAATCCGGTTTTTGACGGGGCTGGGCTTGGGCGGGGGGATGGCTCCGTTTTCGGGAGCGGAAAAATTCGGTTTGACGTCAAAGAACGACGCAGCGAGGTTCGCCACATCGTCCGGGGGAAGGGGACCCACCACGGCGAGGCTGAAACGCTCTGGCGAATAGTGGGTTTGATACCAGGAAAGAATATCCTGGCGTTTGAGCGAGAGCAGGGACTTGATTCCACCGGGGAAGCCGGCGTAGGGACTTGCTGGACCCACCAGGCTTCTGAACCAACGGTTGAACGCTTGAGTGACGGGGTTTTGTTTGTCACGTCTCAGGAAGTCCACCGTGGTGTTTTTCAAGAGTCGGATATGGTCGTCCGGGAAGGCGGGTTCCCAAAAGATTTCCGCCAAAACGCCCAGCGCGACGGGCAGGGCGCTGTGGAAACACTTTCCGCGGAAGATGGTGCAATCCGGCTGGGGTTCAACGTTCAGGGTCACCCCGTGTTCGCGGCAGGTTTTCATGAGCTGGGCGTGGCTGTGGGAAAGCGTGGCGTGCATCATTCCGGCGGAGCAGAGGTAGTTTATCCCGCGTTGGGCGGGGCTTTCCCAAAGCTGGCTGAGCGAGGTGGACAAAGCCACTCCGCAGACAGGCCGCTGGGGTTGATGGCGGTAGATGAACTTCAGTCCGTTGGCGAAAGTGGCGGTGTAAAGCAGGTTTGGATGGGCTTTGGTTTTGTAGAGACGCGTGGGGTGGGGGAGAGGAAACCGGGCAGGCGCTTCGGGCTCCTGAGCTTCGGGTTTCGGTTTTCTGCCGGAAAGCGGGAGAGGGCTCAAAGCGGACTTTTTGGGGGATTGGTGAATCACCTGTCGGCGTTCGGGAAGCCAGTATTTACGCGCAACGCGCACCACTTCGTCCACGTCCAGAGGAAGGATCTGGGCTTCATAGTCGTAGAGTTTTTCAAAGCCGTCGATGAACTCTTCGGCACCCAGCATTCCCGCCAGGTTTTCCACACCGTCGAAGCCGAAAAGCCAGGTGTTGATCACATCGCGCTTGATGAGTTCGAGCTCGTCGGGGTCGATGTTTCCGTCCAAAAGCCTTTGAAGTTCGTCGTTGAAAGCGCTGATCAGGCGGTTTTGGAGTCCGGGACGCAGGGGAGAGGCCACGATGGAGGAAACGCCGTCCAAAACGCCGCTGAAAGAGGAAACCTTCACCGAGGACGCCAGCTTTTCGCCCTGGACAATCCTTTTGAACAGCCTGGAGGAGGGTCCGATGGCAAGCCAGCGTTGAGCCAGCATCAGGGCATCGCCGTCGGGATGGGGATCGCCGAGTTCGGGCAAAATCCAAGCCAGATATTCCTGTTGGTTTTTGCGCCAGAGGGTGGCTTGGGAAGGGGTTTCAAGGATGCCGTTCCCTCTTTGGATGATGGTTTGGGCGCTTTGGGGAGCCCAGGAGTCAAAGTGTTTGGCGATGGCGGCGGCTGTGGCCTCAGGTTCGTGGTCACCCACCACGACGAGGAAGGAATTTTGGGGACGGTAGTTTTTGCGGTGGAAGGCTTGGAGTTCCTTCAGTCCGGCTTTGGAGACGGAGGCTTTGGTTCCCAGAACGGGACGGCGGAGCGGGCTGTTTTGGAAGGCGGAATCCTGGATGAAATTCAGAAAATCCATCTCGGGGTCGTTTTTGCTTTGCTCCATCTCTTCGATGATGATGTCTTTTTCCAGCTTGACGTCTTCCAGGGTGAAAGTGGGGTGGATGGCAAGCTCGGAAAGCACCTTCAGCCCTTCATCCAGATATTCGGAAGGGAGCAGCAGGTAGTAGCAGGTGCAGTCGAAGTCCGTGTAGGCGTTCAGGGTTCCGCCGAGGGCGGAGATGTGGCTGCTGATCTCGTTGTAGCCAAAAACTCGGGTGGACTTGAAGGCGAGGTGTTCCAAAAAATGGGAGTAACCGCCTTCAGAAGCGGCTTCCCAGGCGCTGCCCATGCGGATGAAAAGCTGGAGACAGAGCACGGGATTCGAGGCATCCTGATGGAGGATGTATTTGAAGCGGTTTGGCAAAAATCCCGCGGAGGCGCGGCGGAGCTGGGAGGAGGTCATTTCAGGCCAGCCGGGGACGGCAGACCAGCGCGTAGGCGTTGTGGTTGTGGATGGATTCAAAGCTTTCCACTTCCACGCTGAATTCCTGGATCCGGGGGTCGGATTCAAGCCTTTGCGTGGCTTCCCGGGCGATGTCCTCCACAAAACGAGGCCGGGCGTAGGCGGTTTCGGTCACAAACTTTTCGTCATGACGCTTCAGCAGGGGATAGACCGGGCAGCTCGCCACTTCCTCCACCACTTCGATGAGCTCTTCCAGCCAGATGAAATCTTCATAGCGAACCTTGAGAGTGACCAGGGAACGCTGGTTGTGGGCGCCTTCGGTGGAGATCTCCTTTGAGCAGGGGCAGAGCAGGGTCACGGGAATCCGGGCGCCGATCCAAAGCTCGAAATCATCGGCGTAGGAGGCGTTGAAAAAGCACTGGTAGTCCATCAGGGCGGAAATTTTGGAGACAGGAGCCTGTTTTTGAATGAAATAGGGGAAAGCGAGGTCGATGTAGGCGGCATCGGCATCCAGAACGGTTTTGAGCTCGATGAGGAGTTTGTCCAGCTGGGCGATGATGTTGTCCTGATGATAGCGGTTCAAAATCTCGATGAAGCGGGACATGTGGGTTCCGCGCTTGCTGTGGTGGAGGTCAACATAGAGGTTCACTTCGGCGATGGTGGCTTGAACGCCGTTGGCACGGTCGTCAACCAGAATGGGATAGCGGACGCCCTTGACGCCAACCTTGTCGATGGTGATGCGACGACTGTCGTTTTGGGCTTGGATGTCGGGCATGGGGTTCATTCGTCGTGCCAGTCCAATTCTTTCATTCCCATACTTTTAAGGGAGACGATCTTATCCTGTTCCTGATAGAAGATAACCGAATTGCTTTGGGGATAGATCTTTAAAGCTTCAATGGCGTCAGCCGGAGGCAGCAGGAAGAGGGCGGTGGAAAGCCCGTCGGACCAAGCCGCAGAAGGATGGATCACGGTGATGGAAAAAACGCCGTCCACGGGGTAGCCGGTTTTGGGGTTGAGGATGTGGTGATAGCGTTTTCCTTCGTGTTCAAAATAGTTTTGGTAGTCTCCGGAGGTGCTCAGGGAGCCGTTTTTGATCTTGAAGCTGCCGATGGTTTGAGCCTGCACTCCGGCACGGGGATGGCGCACTCCCACCACCTGGGCGCGCTTTTGGCCAAAGAAGGTCATCCCGCTGGTGCAGTCTATCTGTCCGCTTTCCAAGCCGAGTTTTTCCATGAAGAGGCGGGCTTGATCCAGGACGTAGCCTTTGGCGAGGGCACCGAAGGTGATTTGCATTCCCTTGGGCAGGGTGATGCGCTTCTCGTTGTAGCGGATCCTCTTGAAACCAACGTTTTTCAAGGCTTCCTGGAGGGCAAGGGAATCGGGGGGAACGGGGTCGAAGTCCGGGTCGCCCAAACGGCTGAAGCCCCAAAGGTCATAGAGCGGCTTCACGCTGATGTCGAAATAGCCGTCCGTGAGCTGGTAAAGACTGTCCGCCAGGCAAAGCAGTTCATAGGCGTGGGGGTCCATGGGCACGGGCTTTCCCTGGGCGGAATTTACTTTCGAGACCCAACTGGTGGAGTCGTAGTCGTTGAAAATGGCTTCAAAGCTCTTCATGAAGGCAAACACGGAGTCGATCTGGGCGCCGATGTTTTTGCTTTTGGAACTGGCGGAGATGGTGACCACGGTGTCCATCAAGTCCGGTTCGGCGCGGGTGTGGGAATAGGAGCGGTTGAACCAATTCCAAGCCCCGTAAGCAATTACGAGAGCGAGCAGGATGAGGGAGATGATCTCTTTTTTCGACACGCTGCAAACCTATTTTTGAGAACGGATGATCTCGTATTCCAAGAGCAGGTCCGTGTAGTCCCGAATGGCAAACCAGGACAGGGGCAGGGTGAAAATGAGCGGAATGAACGCCAGGGCTACGCCGAGCAGATTCAACAGAATCAGGATGAGCGACAGGCGCCAGAGCTGCCAGCGCGCCACATGGAAGTGTCTGTATGCGGTTTTGAAGGCTTTGAAGGGCTTTTGTCCCAAGCGTTCCATCAAAATCGGCACCGGCAGAAACACCGCCCAAAAGTAGTTCACCAAAACCACCCAAACCAAGCGCAGGATGGGGTCGCCGCCAAAGCTGGGAAGTCCGAAACAGACGAGGTAGATCACCACAAACCAAAGCACGGTGAGCAAGGAAAGCACAAGCTGGCGGGGATAGTGTTTCAGGGTGCCGAGGATGTCCTTGAAGCTCAGGCTGTGGCCTTCAGCGCGGCAAACCGCAGGGAAGGGAATCAGGAGGAAGGGGAAAAAGACCCCCATTCCCACCGCCATGATGAACAGGTTCAACAGCAGGGAAGCGGTGCTTTGCTCCTGGGAAAAGTCCAGGCGTCCGAAAAAGTACATCACAGCCAGCACGGCAGCCATGGGAATCATCCCTGCCACGATGGAAAAAGCCGCCGCCGGGATGTTCAAACCCTTGGCGGGCAGATACTTGTTCAGGGTCCTATTCAAGCTGGTCCAGGAGGAGAGGTCATTGGTGACCACCTGGGTTTGTTTGCCGCAATTTGAGCACCAAAAGTCGTGTGCTGCCAAAGGGGCGTCACAATTTTTACAGCGCATGTTCACTCCGGATTGTTGTTAACATTTTGTCCATCCGCAGGAAGGGCATTTCAGGCAGCCTTCCGTGTGTTCCACCGAACTGCCGCAGTCGGGACAGAGGGAGATGGTAAGCCTTGCGGGTTCAGGGTCTTCGTCGGGAAAATCGGTTTGTATCTGCACGGATTTGAGATCGTGAACCTGGTGGTCCCGCAGAAAGGCTTCCAGGGCTTTGCCCACGGCGTCGCCGCAGGAGCTGATGATTTCGCCCTTGTGCCACATCGGGGACTGGCAGCGGATGCCTTTGAGCTGGCGGATGATGGCTTGCAGCTTTACGTCTGAACGCAAAGCCAGAGAGGAAAGCCGGGCAATGGCTTCAAGCTGGGCGGAGGCGCAGCCGCCAACCTTGCCCATCTGGACAAAGACTTCGCAGGCGCCTCGTTCGTCGGTGTTGATGGTGACATACATGTGTCCGCAGCCGGTTTCAAGGCGGCGGGTTATGCCGTTAGTCACTTCGGGACGGCTTCTGGGCGCAACCCTGCCCTGGGGTTCAGACTTGCTTCCGCTGGTGCTGAGCACCTGGTTTTCACGGCTGCCGTCACGATAGACGGTGATGCCCTTGCAGCCAAGCTGGTAGGCAAGTTCGTAGGCGATGCGGATGTCTTCCACGGTGGCGGAAGAGGGGAAATTGATGGTTTTGCTGACGGCGTTGTCTGTATATTTCTGGAAGGCAGCCTGGGTGCGGATATGCCATTCGGGGCTGATGTCGTGTGCGGTTTGAAACACCTCACGGAGCCGGGCTGGGATTTCTTCAATATCCGCAACGGTTCCGGCTTGAGCCACTTTTTGCAAGAGCTCCTGACTGTAGATACCTTCTTTTTCAAGGGCTTGGCTGAACCATTTATTCACATAGAGCAGCCTTTCGCCGTCCATCACGTTTTTTTCATAAACCAGGGAAAACTGGGGTTCGATACCGCTGGAAGTGTCCAGAATCATACTGATGGTGCCGGTTGGGGCGATGGTGGTGAGAGTGGCGTTGCGCAGACCGTGGGAGGAAATCTCTTTGGCGAGGGCGTCCCAATCCTTTTTCAGGGAAGATCTGCCCAGGTTGCCCTTGGCGTAGATGGAGCCATCAAAGCTGGGGAAGCTGCCCTTTTCTTGGGCAAGTTCCAGAGAACGCTGTTTGGCTTCAAAATCCACAAATTCCATCAGTTCTTCGGCAAGCGCCACAGCTTCGTCGCTGGCGTAGGAAATTCCAAGCTGGAACAGGAGGTCTGCCCAGCCCATCACGCCGAGCCCGATCTTGCGGTTCAGGCGCACCATTTCTTCGATCTGGGGCAGGGGGAATTTGGAACGGTCGATCACCTTGTCCAAAAACTCCACGCTGAGGCGGGTCACGTGGCGGAGCTTTTCCCAATCCACGGCGCCGTCTGTGATGAGGGCGGCCAGGTTGATGGAGCCCAGGTTGCAGGCTTCGTTCGGCAGAAGGGGCTGTTCGCCGCAGGGATTGGTGGATTCAATTTTACCCAGTTGTGGCGTGGGGTTGGCAGCATTGATGCGGTCCAGGAAGATGATGCCGGGTTCGCCATTTTTGTGCGCCATATCCACGATCAGGCAAAAGACGTCCCTGGCATTCTGCTTTCCCACCACTTCACCGGTGTAAGGTGAGATCAGTTCATAATCTTCGTCGTTGGACACAGCCTGCATGAAGCCTTCGGTGATGGCGACGCTGATGTTGAAATTCGTGAGTTCGCTGGTGTCTGCCTTGCATTTGATGAATTCCAAAACCTGGGGATGTTCAACGTTCAGGATCGCCATATTGGCGCCGCGGCGGGTTCCGCCTTGTTTCACGGCGTCGGTGGCAGCGTTGAAAACCTTCATGAACGAGATGGGTCCGCTGGACACGCCGCTGGTGGAGCGCACGCGGGAATTGGCTTCGCGCAGGCGGCTGAAGGAAAAACCGGTTCCACCGCCGCTTTTATGGATGAGGGCGGCGTTTTTCAAAGTTTCAAAGATGCTTTCCATGCTGTCTTCGATGGGCAGCACAAAACAGGCGGAAAGCTGCTGGAGATCGCCTCCGGCATTCATCAGAGTGGGGGAGTTGGGCAGAAAATAGCCGGAATCCAGAAGTTCAAAGAATTCCTGTTCCCTGGCGTCGTCACCGTCGGCAATATCCTTTGCCACACGGTGAATCATGGCTTCCCAATCTTCCAGAAGCTCACCGGCTGCGTCTTGTCGGAAATATCTTTTTTCCAGTACTTTAAGTGCGTTTCCGCTAAGCTTCATCATTTCTCCGGAAGGCCAAGAATCTCACGGGCTTGAGCGGGCGTGGCAAGAGGACGTCCGATTTCCTCGGCAATCCGGGCCATGCGGGCCACCAACTGAGCGTTGGAGTCGGCAACCACGCCTTTGTGATAGAAAATGTTGTCTTCAAAGCCAACGCGGATGTGGCCTCCGTTCACAATTGCGGTGAGAGAGGCGGGGATGTGGAAACGACCGATTCCGGCAACAGCCCAGGTGGCGGTGGGAATCATTTCCTTCAGGTGGTCCATCATGTAGAGCACGTTTTTGGGGGAACCGTTCATGCCGCCGGGAACGCCCAAAACAAACTGAACGTGCAGGGGAGTGTGGGTGATGATTCCGCCCTTCACGAGGCGGGCAACGTAGTCCACCATGCCGGATTCATACACTTCCACTTCCGGCACCACGCCATATTCGTCAAAAGCCTTGGCAAGGCGCACGATGTCGTCTGGATGGTTGATGAAAATGTCGTTGCCAAAGTTCAGGGTTCCGGCGTTCAGGGTCCCCATATCAGGCTTGAGAGCCAGCGGGGCAAGACGTTTTTCAAAAGGTTCGCCCACAGCGCCGCCGGTGCTGATTTGGATGATGACTTCTGGAGCGGCGGCTCTGATCGATTCGATCGCTGCGGTGAAACGGTCCATGCTTTGGGTGGGTTTGCCTTCGTCGTCACGAACGTGCAGATGGATGACGCGGGCTCCGGCTTCATAGCAGGCAATGGCTTCACGCGCCTGCTCTTCCGGGGTGATGGGAAGGTTGGGTTGGTCTGCGCGGGTGGTTTCCGCGCCGGTGATTGCGGCTGTTAAAATTAAAGGGTTCATGGTATTACCTCGTTTATCATTATTTTTAAAATCTTATTCAAACCAGCTTTCAAACAGGCGCAAACGCTGGAGCTGGAGGTTTTTCATGCCCAGGATGCGGCTGGCAAGCTGATGAAACTTTTCTTCGTTGTCGCTCACGTAAAACTTGTCCACACCAAGGCGCTGGGTGTCACAAGGAGGCAAAATGCTTTTCAGATGGAGCGCAATGGCGTCGGCGCTGTCCACAAGGTTCACCCCGGCGCCCAACTCTTCGGCAAAAAGCGCTTTCAGCAAAGGATAGTGGGTGCAGCCCAAAACCAGGGTGTCGATGCCTTTTTCCTTGTATTCGCCAAGGCAGTCTTTCACCACCAGGCGTGTGACCGGGTGATCCAGCCAGCCTTCCTCCGCCAAGGGTACCAGCAGGGGACAGGCTCGGGAAAAAACCTGAGCATTGGGGAGAAGCGACAAAATCGCCTGGGTGTAGGCGCCGGAACGGATGGTCCCCTCGGTGCCGATCACGCCGATTTTCTGGTTTTGGCTGAGCTGAGCCACCATCTCGGCTCCGGGTTCGATCACGCCGATCACGGGGATTTGCGCCAGTTCTTGAAGAGCCGGCAAAGCCACAGCAGAAGCCGTGTTACAGGCAACAACCAGGGCTTTGATGCCTTTTTGCAGGAGGAAGCGAGCGTTTTGAACCGAATATTCAATCACGGTGTGGTGGGATTTGGGACCATAGGGAACCCTGGCGGTGTCGCCAAAATAAATCAGGTCTTCACTGGGGAAAGCGGCACGGATGGCCTTGTAAACAGTGAGTCCTCCCACCCCGGAATCGAATATCCCGATCGGCTTTGTCATCTCTTCCTCTTTAGTTTTTTACTTGTCTGAACACTTTTTTTCTGGGCAGTCTTATAGTCAATCGATTTTCTGGTTTTGGCAGCCGATTTTTTGAGCGGGGGGAGATCTGGATGTTGATGTGCGTTTTTCACATTCTGTAATTCCAAATAGATATCGTCACTGATCTCCATGATTTGAACCAACACTTTATCAAGAAGCTGGAAATAGTTTGAATTGGTGGGGTTTATAAAGCGCATTTCCTTGTCTTTATAGATCCAGCGTCCACGGGGCAGTTGCTCCGCCCTGATGAAGCCATTCACCGGAATTTGGTCCAAACGTACCACCAGACCCGCCGATTTTGCCGAAACAACCGTCCCGCTAAAGCTTTCGCCCACAAATTTCTTCATGTATGCCATGCTGTAAACGCGCTCGATGTCCCGTTCGGCTTGATTTGCAAGCAGTTCTTGTTCCGACGCCGTGCTGGCAAAGTGTTTCATCTGCTCACTGCTGAATTTCACTTGCTCGGAACGGATGAGATAGGTTTTGCAAAGCTGGTGGACCACGAGGTCGCACAAACGCCGGATGGGGCTGGTGAAATGGGTGTAGGTCTCCATGCCCAAGCCAAAGTGGCGAATGTGGCGGATGGAATACTGCGCTTTCTTCATGCTGCGTAAGATGATGTGGTCGAATACCTTATGATACTGGGGTCCGGGAAGGGAATTCAGCAGATATTGCATGGAAGCGTTCAGTGAACCGCGGTCGTAGTAAGTGATGCCGTAATGCGAGAGCAGTTCGATCAATTTCTCGATCTTTTCCATGTCAGGATTTTCATGAATCCTGTAAAGCGTAGTGGGGGAGAGCCTTGTAAGCTGTTTGGCGGCATATTCGTTCGCCACCAACATAAAGTTTTCAATCAATTTATGGGATTCCGTTTCCTGGGCAAGCGTGAACCTGTGGATGAAGCCTTCGTCGTCATATTCATACTCCAGTTCCGGCAGGTCGAAAAAGATGTAACCCTGTTCCAGCCGTTTCTGGCTCAGAAGTGTGGAGAGCTCCCTGGCTTCGTTCAAGGCATGAACAAGCTCCTGGGGAAGGTCGATTTCCTCACCATCAAAAAGAGCATCCACTTGCTCATAGTTGAGCCTGTAGTTGCTTTTCACGATGGATTCCGCCATCCTTTGATTCAGGATCCTGCCCTCGCGATCAAATTCCGTGATCACGCTCAGGGTCAGTTTTTCCTCATCCGGACGCAAGCTGCAAACCCGGTTGGAAAGAAGTTCCGGCAGCATCGGAAGCACTTTTTTGGGAAAGTAGAAGCTGTTTCCACGCTTGATCGCTTCCTTGAAAATGGCGGTGCCGGGCTTGACGTAGTGGCTCACATCGGCAATGTGTACAAACAGGCGCCAGCCTTTGGCGGTGCTTTCAATGGAGACGGCATCGTCAAAATCCTTGGCGGAAATGGGGTCGATCGTGAAGGTATGGAGTTCGCGAAGATCAAGCCTGCCGCTTAATTCCGTCTTGCTGATCTCGGTTTTTATCTGCTGAACTTCCTCCAAAACTTCATCGGGAAATTCCAGTGGCAGTTGATATTGTCGGATTACTGCCAAAAGCTCCACCTGCGGGTCGCCGGAGGGGCCTAAAACCTCAATCACATTGCCGATCGGCAATTTGCTCATCAGGGGATTGCCCCAATTTAAGACCTGTAAAACCACCTTTTCGCCTTCCTTGGCTTGCCCAGCGTCTTGAACCTCAAACCAGTTGTGGATCTTTTGGTTTCCGCTGATGAAAATCTTGCGTTTTCCGCTGAAGCTGATATCTCCAGCCATCACTTCATTGGCACGTTTAACTATCTTGCGAACGTAGCCACGGTCGGCTTTTCCGCCCCGAAAACGTGGATCGATCAGAACCTTGTCTCCATGATAGGCGTTCATCGTATCTTCCGCACCCACAAAGAAATCCCCCTTTTCCGTGCGCACAAAGGCGAAGGAGAGATTTTTTGCCAAGGGCGTGGCGTCGAAAGTGCCTTCAAGATATTTTGGGTGAACGACCTCGCGGATGGGTTCTTCAGGTTCCTGTTTATTGGGATTTGGCCAAAACTTCCGGCTTTTTTTGCTTAATACACCCTCGGACACAAGCTCGTTCAGCGTCTCCGAGAGCGTCGCTTTCTCTTTTTTGGTCAGCTTCAGTTCGCCTACTATTTCATTGTAGGAGAGCGGTTTATATCGATTCCGCTTGAAAAGTTCAGTCAATCGTTCGCTAATATTATGATTTTTCAATATCTTCCTCAGTATTGTTTGCCCACTTTGCGTCCCAGTATCTCTATCAGCTTTTCCTTTTCCTCCTGGCTCTTGGAAAATCGCAGTGACAGACCCCTGAAAGGGTCCAAACGCCGCGGCAGTTTGAAGGTGCTGAGCATGATTCCGCGCTTGTCGCTGTAAAAACAGCCAAAGTCTGTATAACGGCGCGAAATCTTCAGAAAGAGATAGTAAACCACTATCTCGTATTCATATAGATAATATGTGGTGGGAATGAAGTAGGGGAGAAGGTTGCCCAAAACCAAGAGCATTCCCAAAAAATAGAACCAGGGCTGTTCCCAGTTATCCACAGCCTTATTCCACAAAAACCAGGCCAGAAACGCTAGAAAAGCTATTAAGAGAATGGATGTTACAGGACGCTCCACAAAGGGCCAGGAACGCCAGCTAAGCATAGGTTTAGGCGACATTTTGCACAATCTCCCTACATTTTTCCACCTCTTCCTTCAAGACAAGAATGTGGGTGAAGGTCTTGGAAGTGGAGAACTTGGAGCCCAAGGTGTTGGCTTCCCGCTGCATTTCCTGCAAAACAAAATTCAGGCTCTTGCCATTGTCATCTTCTCTTTTTAAAGCATCAAGCAGGGTGGCAATGTGGCTTCTCAGGCGGGAAAGCTCTTCATGGATATCATATCGATCAATATAGATGGCGATTTCCTGAAAGAGGCGCTGTTCCAGATTGTCATGGTTATAGGAGCTCATGAGTTCTGATGTTCTGGTCTTCATTTCGGTGAAAAGCGCTTCCTTATAGGGCTGGATCTCCTTTTCAATCAAGTCCAAAGACTCCAGCATCCTCTCACATGAAGCATGGATAACATCATGTATCCCAGATGCTTCAGCCTTCATGGATGATAATAACCTTGATATGGCTTCTTCCAATACTCTATATAATATTGATGTTAGCTCTTCATCCTCATCAAGATCGTTGGTACTCTCGATGATGCCAGGCTCTTTTAGATAGAACTCCAAAGGCAGCATTTCTTCAAGTTCCAGAAAGCTTCCAGCCTCTTCAGCCAAGGCTTGGAGCTTGCGCAGCTTGGGTAGGTTCAATTTCAAGCGGGGCTCTCGATGGTCCTGGAAGTTGACGCGCACTTCAACAGTGCCACGTCCCAGCACTTCAGAGAGTTTCTTCCGCAGAGGGTGTTCAAAGAAGCTGAGTTCGCGGGGCTGATAAATCCGCAGGTCCAGAAATCTTCCGTTGATGGATCTCAGCTCAATTTCCAAGCTGAGATCATCCGCATGGTGTTTTGCCAACCCGTGGCCGGTCATGCTTTTCATTCCATACTCCTTAAAAATGCATGGGGGAGAACTGTTTGTGTGCCAGCATCTTAATCCCCATATACGTAAGTTTACATAACATATATTATCATCAGGATACTATGTTGGGCGTTAACAAATCAGGGTGCCTGCTGTGGCGCTTTTCACCCTGGCTTTTTTCAGGGTTCCGATGTCGGATTCGTCTCCATCCAAAACCGCAATTTTGTAGTCCCGGGTTTTTCCCGAAACTTGGTGAACGGATTTTTTACTCAGGCTCTCCACATAAACTTCGATTTCGTTTCCAACTTGTGCGGAAAACTTTTCCAAGGTGATCTCACGCTGCAGGTCGATCATCTCCTGAAGCCTGGAAAGCCGTTCGGTTTCAGGAACTTGGTTTTCAAATGAACAAGCCGCAGTGCCTTCACGTTCGCTGTATTTGAAGCAGAATGCATAATCAAAGCGGATTTCACGCATGGCGTCCAAAGTCAGCTCAAAATCTGCATGCGTTTCACCCGGAAAGCCTGCAATCAGGTCTGTGGTCAAAGATATATTAGGGATGGCAGCCCGCAGTTTTTCCACCAGTCCAAAGTAATGCTCTATCGTATATTTACGGTTCATGGCCTTTAAAACCGGATTGCTGCCGCTTTGAAGTGGCAGGTGAATATGTTCGCAAACCTTGTCGCAATCAGCCATGGCCTGAACCAACCCGTCTGAAAGGTCCTTGGGATGTGATGTCACAAAACGCAATCTATATATGGAATCAATCTTATTCAATTCAAGCAAGAGCCGTGGAAAATTATAATCTCCCCAGCGGTAGGAATTGACATTTTGTCCCAGTAAAGTCACATCCTTCATTCCGTTATCGCCGCATTTTGCCACTTCTTCAACGATTTGCTCAAAGTCCACACTGCGTTCTCTGCCACGAACATGCGGCACGATACAATATGAACAGAAGTTGTCACAACCCCGCATGATGGTGACAAATGCGCAGCTTTGATCGCCATGGACCGGCTTCAAGCCTGGATAAATCTGAAAATGATCGAATTCCGTTTCCATGCCACGTTCTTGGCTCAAAAGCTCTGGCAACTGGAGATATTGGTCCACCCCCACCACAAAATCCACCCCGAAATCCTTTTCCAACAGCCTCTTCCCCACTCTTTGTGCCATGCAGCCCAGCACGGCAATTTTCAGTTCCGGGTTTTGCATTTTGCGGTGTTTTTCATTCGCTATGCGTCCCAGAACCCGATCCTCAGCGTGTTGACGCACAGAGCAGGTGTTAAAAAGGATCAGGTCTGCATCGTCGATTGCAAAAGCCTGTTCCCAGCCTGCATTTAGCAGGATTCCGCTTACCAGTTCGCTGTCTGAAACATTCATCTGACAGCCGTATGTCTCAATATAAAACTTCATTTCTTCTTCCGTTTGGGGCGCTGAATCCAAAGATTGTAGCCCCAGGATATACCATGATGACAAACAATAAAATCACGCATCCCGAATCTGTCCATCAGAGAATTATAGAGCAGCGCACTGAGCTTGATGAAAGCCCTGGATCTGCTTTCCGCCGCAAAACGCAGTCGCTTTTCATAATCATCAGAATCGAGGTCATGGCTCAAGGCAAGCAAGTCTTTTTTACCAATCCTGGTTCCATGGATGCGATCCGGACGATATTTTTCCTGCTTCAACGCTATTTTTGCCAAAAAAACTGCGGAAAGACCAACGCAGATGAGCAGGTCAACATCTTCATCCAAAAAGGGAATCTTCTGTAGATTTTCCTGGATGATGGCGTGCACATCCAAGCCTTCTTTTTCAGCCCTGCTCAGGGTTAAAAGCCCCATGGGCAGGCTGATGCCACTCTTTTTGAAAGCATCCCCGCGCAGTGTAATCTCCGTGCTGAAACCACCGATATCTACAATGACAGCGGCGTTTCCTTGCGGGATGAGCTGCTCCGCCGCCAAAGCCGACAGTTCGCTTTCAAACTCTGCTCCAATCACGCGCAACGACGTATTCCAATGTTTTTCAAACCAAGGCAGCAAAACATCAGACACATTGCTATTCCTGCTGATGCCGGTGGCAATGGCACTTTTTTCGGAATCCAAAGCTTTGTCCAGCGTCAGGATCGGCGTCACAGCCTTTTTGAACCCAGCCATCTGTTTTGCGCCCACTTTTACGCTTTCAGAACCCAGATTTCGGTATCCGGTTCCCAGTCCCGTTCTGGTCTGCGCTGTGTGCAGAGGTTCTGAAACACCCTGGGCGCAGAGGCAATAATTCAAATTATTGGAACCGACATCAAAAACGGATCTCAATTTTTTAGAGCCATATTTCAATTCCAGGAAGCGCTTCACGATGAGCGCCGCAACTTTGGCATTCGCATTGGGCACTTTCTTAGTGGGACCATGATAATCAAGGATGGGGTCAAAAACCCGTTTCCATTCACTTTTTGAAAGTCCGAAGCCGGAGAGTTCGGTTTTGTGAGGATAGTTTTTTATCCCCTTGATCAAGATCTCTTCTTCTGGATAGTTCGCGCGAGGACGGTAAATCAGGTGCGTTCCGTTCTGGATGGCTTCCGAAAAACTGCTGTAGCCCGGTTTGGTGAGAAATACATCCGCCTGCGCCACCAATGAGGAAAAATCCATTTCCCGGGGGATTTGGATATGGTTTGAGGCTCTTTCCGCCGTTCCCAGAGAAATCACGGTACCGTCAAAAGCGGCACAAACCCTCTCAAGATCGAACTCCATCTCCCCCGCTCCACCGAAGGAACAAAGCAGCGTCTTCTCGTCCTTGTCTATGCCCAGTTCAGCCTTTATATCTGTTCCGGATCTAGGTTTACGAGCCAAAAGTCCTGTTTTTTCAACTCTTCTGAACGGTGCCATGCTCGCCACAGAACTCAAGGGCAGCCTGAAAGCATTGTCAACCCTTTGATAGAGACCAAAAATGGTGTTCAAAACAGGCTTGAGCCGCGATTCCTGCTCAAAAAGCCTTTCATAGATGAAGAGCCAGTCAAAATTTGAAACTGCGAACACAGGCACACCGGCATAAGTTCCGGCCTCCACAGGCAACCAGGGGATGTCCGAAATGATGAGGTCGATCCCCTCGCGCCGCAAAAACTCAACTTCCCGCTCCAACAGTTCAGACCTCTGCCCCATCAATTCGAGCAAAGCGGCTTTTGTGGCATCCAAATCCGGAGCCAGGTTTTTGCCGTGTTTCACGCCCAGATCGCATGCCACATCATACTTTTGATGATATTTGGAATCCAAGCCCGCAAAGATAAAATCAGGTCTGGCACTGCGAATGTGTACAAAGATCCCAAAACGAATGAATTCCTCCGCCAAAGCCGCCATGCGGGTGGCATGCCCAAAACCGTGGTCGGAAACATAGATGGCAAAATTCAGCATCGGCAGCCTCTATTGGACAATCAGCCTCCGCGGAGCCTGCAAAGGACGAATTTCCACCACCACCCGGTTTGGCAGACACACGATGGGCAAAGCGTCGCCAAAACCTTGTTTCACACAGCGTTTGTCTGGACAATCGGCTTCCTTCATGCCCACTTTTCCATTCTTGATTTCAACCGTGTTGTGCTCATCAATCCTGATCATGCGGTTTTGATCCAGAGGAAACACGCCCACGCTCAAGCCGTCCTTTTGGATGTGAACGTAAAGCCGCTCCTCCTTTTTGCCGAGCGTGGCTGCGCTGACCCCGATGGCAACCAAGATCACGATGATCAGCAGAAAATCTGCCAAACTGAGATGTTCCCGAATTTTACGGTACATCAAAACACCCCATAAATCTCTTGGCCACAGCTTTTGCAGGCTGCTCCATCCAGACCCACAACTCTGCGTCCACGTGAAATCAGTTCACTGCCGCAGTTTGGACACTTTGTGGCGCTGAACTCGTTGGGTCCGATATTGCCGGCATACACAAAGTCCAGGCTTTCCCTCGCCATGCGGCAGGCTTTCAAAACCGTGGCAAGCGGTGTGGCGGGAATATTGGATTTATAAGCCGGATGGTAGGCGGAAAAGTGCAGGGGAATTCGTTTGTCCAGTTCAGCAACGAATTGCACCAAATCCCGGATGTCCTCATCGCTATCGTTCAAACCGGGAATGAGCAGGTTGGTAAGCTCCAGATGAACCCCGGCTTCGTGAGCATTGGTGATGGTCTGCAAAGTCACATCCAGCGAGGCGCCGCAGTGGTCCTGATAAAACTGGTCGCGAAAGGATTTGAGGTCGATATTCATCGCCTTTACAAAGGGCAAAAGCTGTTTGAGCGGTTCTGGATTGATGAAGCCATTGCTGATTAGAACTATATCCACATCCGGCGCAAGCCGGGCAAAGTCATAAATATATTCAAACCAAGTGAGCGGCTCGGTGTAGGTGAACGCGACCTGCGCTGTGAGATTTCTTTCCCGAATCAAATCCAGCAGCTGCTCCGGACTTATATCCAGGGTGGGACTTGGTTCCTGGCTGCTATTGTGGTTCTGGCAAAAGAAACAGCTCAGGTTGCAGGAATTGGGTCCCAGAGAAAGGATGGATGAGCCCGGATGAAAGTGGTAAAGAGGTTTTTTTTCGATGGGATCGACCGCCAAACCGATACTGCGCCCATAGTTTGTGGCAATCAGCCTGCCATCTTGATTTTGACGTCCGCGGCAAAGACCGGTCTCGCTTTCCCGCAAGATGCAAAGGTGGGGACACAAAAGACATTGAACCGCCGTCCCTTCCTGTTTTTGATAGTGCATGCATTCGCGAATGTCAAAATTGTTCATGGCTCCTTCTTGCGAGGTTCCCCGACCCTAGAGGGTCGTGACCCTCAAAAAAAAAGATGCCGTTTCCGGCATCCGAGTATATGGCGGGAGCGACGAGACTCGAACTCGCGGCCTCTTGCGTGACAGGCAAGCGTTCTAACCAAACTGAACTACGCCCCCGGCGCTGTTCATTCAATATTCAAGTTTAGGCACATTTTTGAACATCCCTTTTTCTGTCAAGACAAAAATGTGCTTTGACCAAACATTCTTTTTCTCCAAAGGTGCAAGCTCAGGCTAAGTGATTAAAACGCAATCTTCAAAGCCTGCCTCTCCCTTGAGCCCAAAAGCAGAGTTACCTGCCAGCCTCCCGTGTGTCTCCCCAATTTTTATGGGGTGCCTCATGAACATTTGCGCTCCAAGCCTCTTTCACGAACCAAGGGAGGAGTGGCGAAAACAGCTGGTGAGATGGTCGTTCACCATGCCCGCCGCCTGCATGAAAGCATAGCAGATCACGCTTCCTGCAAATTTGAAGCCGTGGGAACGCAGATCCTTGCTCATGGCGTCGGATTCAGGGCTTTGCACAGGAATCTGTTCCGCTCTGCTCCAGTGGTTCACAATGGTTTTACCATCCGTAAACTGCCAGATATAATCCGAAAAAGAGCCGTACTCTGCCTGCACTTTCAAAAAAGCCGCGGCATTGGTCACCGCAGCATTCATTTTCAAACGATTGCGAATCAGCCCCGGATCCTGCATCAACGCTTCAATCTTGTCGGCTCCATATTTCGCGATGACGGCGGGCTCGAAGCCGTCCATGGCATTGCGGAAATTATCGCGCTTGCGAAGCACACACTGCCAACTTAGCCCAGCCTGAAAGCCGTCCAAAACCAAAAACTCAAAGAGCTTGAGATCGTCGAACAGGGGAACGCCCCATTCGCGGTCGTGATAGCGGATCATCAGCTCATCGTTGCCGGGCCAGGGGCAGCGCATCGGTTCGCTCATTTTGCTCTGGGTTTTTTGGGTTTGGGAGCCGGCAGTTCACGCGCCGTGATCTGCGCCAATTCCTGCAGCCAAGCGCTTTCTTCCCACATTTCTTCAGGGATCAGAAACCAAGGCTTGGAACCGGGATAGGGATGGTCTTCTTCGGGCTTGCCGATGTGTTTGCGCCCTGCCTGAGTCGGTTTGAAGAAAAGCCGGTCGTCCGCAACAAGCGCGATCAGCTTCCCATCCAGCCAGAAGCCATATTCGCCAAACATTTTGCGCAAAACGAGATCGCCTGCAGCGTCAAGCTTTGCCGCAACGTGGTCTGCAATCTCCTTCCGGCTGGACAGGGTTCGCTCCTAAAAAGGCTTTATATCTTTCTTATGCGGCCAGTCTTTTTGCCGCACTCAGGGTGGTGAGTCTCAGTCCGGCAGCTTTGATTTTGGTGATGAAATCCTGCAGGGCGTTCAGCTTTTCACGAGTGTGGCAGTGGGTGATGATGATCACGGGTTGCTTGCGGCCTTTGAATCTGCCCAAATATTCAATCTTGGCGTTGATGGAGGCCTCTGAATTTGGTTTGTGTTTGTCATCCACGTCCAGGAACATGTCCCGTTTGAGGGCAGGATGACCTAAATCCGTAGCTACATCAGGCGTCACGGCATTTGTGGTCATGCTATCCACAAAAAACATCCCCTGGTTTTTGATTTCCTTGAGCACTTTTTCCATCAAGTCACGATCTTTGGTGGCGGTGCTGCCCATGTGGTTGTTGGCGCCAATGGCCATGGGAAGCTGGCTTTTAAAGTCTCGCAGCAAAGCGGCAATTTCTTCACTAGTGGAATCCATTTTAACGTATCTCTTGCCCACGTTGTTTGTGGGTCCGGCATACATGGGAAGGTGGATGATCACTTCGTGGCCATATTGTGCGCCCACTTCGCCCGACCTTTTGGTGGCGCCGAGGTCTGGAAGCACGGCAAAAACCACTTCCGAGGGCAGCTTGCCAAAGTCTTCCAGCAAGGTGGTGCTGTTGCCAAAGTCGTCCACGATAACCACGATGTCCGGCATGGCAGAGCCGCTCCAGCTGTATTCAAACTTTTTCAAGGGCTCTTTGTTTGCGGTATCCTTGGCCTGGTCTTTTTCCTTGTCTTTTTCGTCTTTCTTTTTGGAGTCGTCAGTCTTGTTTTGATCTGAGTCCTCAATGATATCAGTATCTTGATTCTGAACCTGATCGCCTTTTTCGATCAAGGTTCCAGGTTCCTGCTGGTCAGCACCTTTGCCGATCTTATCGCAGGAGGTCAGCAAGGTCAGCAGCAAAACGCTGACGATTACAAGCATTATTCCGATGTGTTTTCTATCCATTCGATCTTATCTCCGATCTTTATTTCATTTTTCTTCACTTGGCCGGCGTTAAGCTCCAGCACATATCTGTATGGTTCAGGGCATTGAATCAAATCCTCACTGAACGGAACAGTATTTTCAACAAAATATTCCACCTGCTTCTTTGTGTCAATGAAAATAATGTCCAAAGGAATATAGGTGTTTTTCATCCAAAAAGCAGTGTCAGAAATACCCTCGGGGTCAAAAAACATCCCCTGGTTTTCCGCCATCTTTTCGCGATACATCAATCCTTGCATGGAAGCCTCACGCGAGGAGGCGATTTCAATTTCGTAGCTGGCTTTGGGCTCGTCTGACATGGACTTGACCATGAGCACGGCATCGAGGCGGAATTGGGTGCCTTCAATGATGCTTTCTTCTTTCTCAATCTGATCTTTGTGACATGCGATCAAGGCAAGGGAAAGTGCCATTAAAAGCACATATAGAAGCCGGTTTCTCATGATTTTCCTCTTCATTTCATAAGCACCATTTTGCGATTTTGAATTTCTCCGCCACTTTCCAATGTATAGAAATAGATGCCGCTGGAAAGGGGTCTGCCTTGTTCGTCACAGCCATCCCAAAAGAGCATGTTTTGACCACGTGTAAAGACGCCATCTGCCAGAGTTTTCAGCTTCTGACCCTTGAGGTTGTAGATCACAAGGCGTGCATTTTGCTCGGCAGGCAGGGAAAAACTGATGCGGGTGTTGGGATTGAAGGGATTGGGATGGTTCTGATACAGCGCAAAAACCGAGACGGGCTCCACCTCTTCCTGCACCGCAGTGTCGTCGGAAATGGGTAAAATTCCGAAACGTCCATTCACGTTGTAATGCAACTCAAGTTCCTGCTCCGGAGTTTGAAACTCAATCTGAAACTTGAGGTCCTTGGCTTCATCCCTGCCAGCCCAGGCAAATTTTTGCAGCACAGGGTTGTAAGCCGAAAAATCCATTCCCAAGCCGAGGGCAGAAATGTCCAGATGGGAGAAGGAGCCTGTGGGAAGCAACTGAAAATCTATACAATAGATGGATTCAGCGGGAATCCCTTTGATCAGGACAGCTTGATACTCTTTTTGAGGCTGATCTTCCACAACAAGGATCACCTCTGGCAGGGACAGCTCTTCCCCACCTTGAGCCGGGAAGCGATAGTTCGGATCATGCAGGTAATGTTGGATCAAATAGGCGTCCTTGGAATCGAGATTCTCGCTCAAATCCACATCCGCTGCGGCGAAACGTTGCAGGCTCCAGGGAAGGGGATCAATCTCCGGGATGGGGTCGAAGCCAACGCAGTGTTCAAGCAGGATTTCCGCATCCCGGGCACGGATGATCCGGTCTCCATCAAGATCGCCGTGTGCAATCTGATCAAAGGGCAAGCCGGAAATCAGAATATCGTTAAGATAGATGCCATCTGCATTCACATACCAATCGGATTCCAGGATGAAGCGGATATAAACGCTCTGACCGGCAAATTGTTCCAGCGAAAAACTGAAAGGCTGCCAATTCAACTGCGTTCCAGTGAAACTGCCCAGTGTGGTCCAGTTTGAAGTGCTGGTGGAGGCTTGAACATGAACGAAGTCGTAGCCATCTTCCAAATCCCAGGCGGCGTTGAAAGAAATAGTCGGCTCTGCTATGTTTTGCAGGGAGATAATGCTTGAGGTTCTAAGTGTTCTATTAACATTATTGCTATAATTACCACTGGGCGAGTCTGTTATGGCAGGCAATCCCTGATATGTGACCGCTCCCCAAGGACCTGAAGCCGTCCAGTTGGAGATGTTCTCACATGGGTCGTGAAACACTTCCACGGGTTCGATGTAAACAAAGACCAGGCGGTTATCACTTTGATTGAGAACGAAATCCTTGGTGAACTTGGTTTGGGTTCCAGTTTTCGCTTCAAGCTGATACAAGCCTTCAAAGATGTCGTGAATTTCAAAACACCCTTGGGCGTCCACCGCTGCATTTGTGGGCGGTTGGGTGTTCAGGCTCACATTCAAACCCTGGATGGGAAAGCCTTCAATATCGCGCACCTGACCATAAAGGTTGGTGATCTGGGCTTGGGAAAGCACAAAATCGTATTGTGCTGAGCCGGAAGCGGGAATTGTGACCGTCACCGTTTGGGGCAGATACCCTTCTGCAGATGCCGTAACTTCATAAGTCCCAGGCAAAAGCAGCCTGTGATAGTCACCCGCATTGGGGTCCGTGTGCACCAGTTTACTGTTGCCGGCAATGATAATTTCAGCAGCCAGCGGCGCTCCCTCGGCAGATTTCACGGTTCCATGCAGTCCCCGATGCACAAATTCCATATATGAGAGCATGGATTCACGATTTTGGTTCCAGAAGTTGGGAAGCTGTGAAGCCTGCGGCCATTTGGTGTTCCCGATTTCCATGGTGATGTCCATGCCATCGGTGTAGGCATAAGTCCAGTCCTGCAGGGAACCTGTGATCACATACCAGGCCGCCCCGTTGGTGATGCCCTGGGAAAATTCGCTGCTGTTATACATGGCGGAGTTGTTGCTGGAATAGGTTAGTGCAGCCTGGATCAAAAGATCATTGTCCGGAGTCAAGCTATGGCTGTAATCCCAGGGATAATTTGCCACCAGCGCTCCCCCGTGGAAGTTTGCCGAAAGAACGAAATTCCGCTCTGTCAAAAAGTTCATCATGGCAATGTTTTCCGGCGCCCAGGGATTGCCGTCCGGATTCGGGTTTATCCCAAAAGGCATGGGATAGTTGCGGTTCAGGTCCACTCCCTGCGCATTGTAACGTTGGCCTGCCACAAACCCATCGGGGTTGAACATCGGGCAAATCCAGATTTCGGTGTTGTCCACCAGGTTCGTGATGCGCGGGTCTGTTCCATAGTCTTCGGTGAGCAGCTTGATCAGGCGGATGCACATGTCATAGCCAACCGGCTCGTCGCCGTGGATGGAGGAGATGAAAAGAAATTCCGGTTCCTCTTCATTAAGCTGGGGATTGTCTGTGATTTTCAAAACATAAAGCGGCCTGCCCTGTACGGTTGAGCCGATTTGCTGAAGCTGGCAGAGGTTTGGATATGAAGCGGCGGTATCCTGCATGAATTGTTCATATTGCGTGATGGTGTAATATTGATCCCGCGAAGGATAGAAGGATCTATCACGATGCAATTCCAGCGCGTTTTGCCAGGCAAGGTCGGGAAGCTTTTCAGCCTTGAATCCGTGTTCCAAAAGTTTGGCAAACTCCGCCTCATCATGAAGATAGACCACGATCGTGCCGGTGGAGCGGCTAACGTTGTCCACGCTGAATTTCAGTTGGTTCAAGGTTTTCAAGTCTTGATCCACTCTCCAGCTTTCGATGCGGGCAGGAAAAGCGCTCAACAGTGAAATTACCAGACACAGCATTGCCAAGACAAAGGATTTTTTCATTCGCTTCCTCAAAAGATTTTGTAAAATTGACTGTTTAAATGCAAGCAAAACTCCAGCCAAGCCATCAGAAAAAAGATGCCAGGCTGACAGCGACACACGGACAACGTTGCTTAATGCTGCTTCATTCCTGATCTGACATGGTTCACAAGCGTCCGTTGCACTGCGCCTGGCAATTGCCAAAGATTCGATGGGGCTCAATTTGTCAACTGTTTTGATGGATTTTCCTTGTCAAAAACTGCCAGCCCAAAAAATGACTCCACAAATGAAAAATCACGAAATTAAAGAAAATCAAGATAAAACCCCGGATGAGCAATCAGCTCCAGAAACCAGCCCCAAAGCTGGGAAGCGCGTCTTTTGGCGTCCATTTTTGGTGGCTGCGGGCGCTGTGTTGCTTCTGATCTTGATCGCTCCGCTCATCCCTGCAAACGAGAATAGTATTTTTTCCATCAAGAAGTTTGATTTGCTGGCAAAGCTGAAAGGCACTGGAGAAACCACCGAACTCGATTCCGTGGTGGTTGCCGCACGTGAGCTGCAAATTGACGACGAACTCCAAGCCTTGGAACCCTTTCTGCACAAGATTCACGACTTTCAAAAAGGCAGCGGCGAAACCCTGCGCATTGCCTTTTATGGTGATTCCATCATCGAAGGCGATTTGCTGACCGAAACCCTGCGAGCCCGCCTGCAGGAAGAATATGGCGGCCACGGCGTCGGCTTGGTTCCCATCACCTCCATCGTGAGCGGGTTCCGCCAAACCATTCGCCATTCCTTTTCCAAAAATTGGGAAACGGTGTCTTTCATGAAACGCGGCGAGAACAGATTTCCGCTGGGCATGATCGGCTACACTTTCATCCCCCGCACTTGGTATTATGAAGAATCCGTGATCGAAACCAAGGAACAGCCTGCGGTTTTCGACTCTCTGGGGAATCTGGTTTCAGCAGCTGTGCAGGGAAGTTCGCGCAAGGAAGGCAAACGTTACGGCGCCAGCGGACCCTCCTGGGTGGAGTATTCCGGATCCAAAGCCAAGGGCGGAGCCAATGATTTTCGTCGGATTCGACTTTTCTATTCCCATGCTTCGGCGAATTCAAAGGTGACCGTGAACCTTGATGGCGGAGAGGACATGGTTCGTTCCCTCACCCCCGGTGAAGGCGTACAGATGCTCGATCTCAGTCCCTCCAGCCCGGTTTCAAAGGTTCGTCTCACTTTCAGCCCCACCGACCCCATCCACGTTTACGGAGTTTCCTTTGACGACCGCAGCGGCTTGTATGTGGACAATCTCTCCGTGCGCGGATATTCCGGGATGTATTTTGATGCCATCCCCGCCTCCATACTTAGCTCTTTCCAAAGATATCTGGACTACGACCTCGTGGTGCTTCAATATGGCGGAAACGTTTCCAGTCCGCAAACCCGGGACTACAGCCGCTACAAAAACGGGATGATCCAAACCGTGCGCCACATCCAAAGCGCCATGCCGGGAGTGCCGATTTTGCTGATCGGGGTTCAAGACCGCAGCACAAACCAGGGCGGCGTCTATCAAACCGCTCCGGACATTCCCATCCTGGTGAAGGCTCAAAGTGAGATGGCTCATGAAACCGGAGCAGCTTTTTGGAACCTTTTCAAAGCCATGGGCGGGCTGAACTCCATGCCCACCTATGTGAACGCCAGACCACAGCTTGCCGCACGGGACTACACCCATTTCACCCGATCCGGAGCCGACAAGCTTGCCGAAATGCTCCACAAGGTTATCACCACGGGAAGAAGTGACTAAAAGCCTCATTAAAACCCTGCTATTCTGCCTCATTCTGTCTTTGGCGGCTGTGGCTTTTGCCCAGGAAACCGCAGACGACGACGATTCCAGCCTTGAAAACCTGCCTGTGGGGGTGGATCTTTTGGAAGAATTCATCCGGGGACACGTTGCCCTCAAAACCGTGGACACAAACTTTTCCCAATGGCCCTTCCTGCGGCGCGAACTGAACGAAATCCCCGGTGCAGACAGCCTTTTGGCACCCTTCCTTTTCAAAATGATGGAACTGCGCGGCGGTCTGCGCGAACAGGTTACCATCTACCAATTCGGCGGTTCCCACATCAAGCCCGGCTGGTTTGCCGGCGCCACCGAAAACCTTTTCGACAACTTCTTTGAAGAACAATCCGAAAACCCCGGCGCCCCCGGTTTTCGCTTTCTCTATAAAGGAATAAACGGCGCCTCTTTCACGAACCAATTCAACAACGATGAGGTTTTTGCCAGCTATCGCGACCTCAAGCCCGATCTCATCGTAATCTCCATGGGCACAAACGACGCCCAGGGAACCTATAGCGCTCAGCGCTTCCACACCGCGCTGACCAAATATATGGAAAAAATGTATAAATACAGCGGCGACACGCCCATCCTTTTCACCCTGCCTCCGGATTCATATAAAAACGGTGTGCCGAACCCGGATGTGGTGAAGGTTGCCAACGAAATCAAAGCTTACGCTGCCGAACATGGCCACGCCTGGTGGGACCTGCAACAGGTGATGGGTGGTCCCGGCTCTTTTTCCACTTGGCAAAACCAAGGCATCGGCGGCAAAGACATGGTACATTTCAACGCCCAGGGCTATCGCCTGCAGGGACAGCTTCTCTATGAAGCCCTGCTTCGGGCATATAAAAGTTATGCGGAGCGCGGAGAATGATCCTGCAAAACCTTCTTTCCAGTTTAAAATACAACCCCGCCAACCCTCTGATTTTCAACAGCGGCTTCTTCCTGGCTTTCTTTATTGTCATAATGTTTTTCTATCCCTTTGTGGTGAAAAAGGTGAAGCTGCGCACCTGGTATCTGATGCTGGCTTCGCTGTATTTTTACTACAAAACCAGCGGCGTTTTCCTCCTGCTTTTGGTGATCACGGCAGGGATCAACTATCTCATCGGCATTTGGATTTACAGAGCCCAAAAACCCTCCAACCGCAAAGCTCTCATGTGGCTCAGCGTGTTTTGGAACCTTGGTTCGCTGGGCTATTTCAAATATACGAACTTCCTCATCGACACCGTGAATCACCTCATCGGCGGAAACCTGCCCATGCTGGATATTTTCCTGCCGGTGGGAATTTCGTTTTTCACCTTCCAAACGATGAGCTACACGCTGGACATCTATTTCAAAAAGCTCGAACCCATCAACGATTTTGCGGATTTTCTCTTCTTCGTTTCCTTTTTCCCCCAGTTGGTGGCGGGTCCCATTCTCCGCGCTTCCTGGTTCATACCTCAAATCAACAAAGAACTGAGCCTGGATCGCAACAGGATGGCAAAAGCGCTCACCATCATCTTTGCCGGGCTCATCAAAAAAGGCGTGATTGCGGATTATATCAGCATAAACTTTGTGGATAGAATCTTCGACAACCCTGCGCTCTACTCCGGAGTGGAAAATCTTTTGGCGCTCTATGGCTATTCCCTGCAGGTATATTGCGACTTCAGCGGCTATTCCGACATCGCCATCGGCCTTGCCACCATGATGGGATTCAACCTCCAGCCAAACTTCAATTCACCCTATAAAGCCACCTCGCTGGGCGATTTCTGGCGTCGCTGGCACATTTCGCTGAGCACCTGGCTGCGCGACTACCTCTATTTCCCCCTGGGCGGAAGCCGCAAAGGAAAGTTCCGCACCTATGTGAACCTCATGATCACCATGCTTTTGGGTGGACTTTGGCACGGCGCTTCCTGGAATTTTGTCATCTGGGGCGGCTTGAACGGATTGGGCCTGAGTGTGGAGCGCTTTTTCCGCAATCTTTTGGGCATCAAAACACCACCCAAAGGCGCTGTTGTGCCCAAGCCTGCTTTCTGGAAACAGGCTCTAAGCATCATCTTCACCTTTAATTTCATCACTTTCACCCGCATCTTTTTCCGCAGCCGCAGCTTTGAGGGAGCCATCACCATGATCCGCACCATCTTCACCGATTTCCGTGGACACCTTGCCCTGCAGTGGCTCCAACAATATCAGGTGGTGGCGGCGCTCATCGTGATTGGTTATCTGCTGCACTGGCTGCCGCAAAGAGCGCGTTCCGGTTTTGAAGGCTTCCTGCGCCGCAGCCCCGTTCCCGTCCAGGCTGCCATGCTGGCAATCCTCATCTGGGTGCTTTTCCAGTTCCGTTCTGCGGATCTCCAGCCCTTCATCTATTTCCAGTTCTAAACAGTTTCACTTTTTCTCAGTACTTTCAGGAGGCTCATATAAGTTCTCACCCCATATTTCAAATGCTTGGGGTGTGACAAAAACCCGAATTTGAAATAATTCTGATACGATTTGAAAAAATAAGTGAGAACGCATAATGTTGCAGCTCATACGCTTGTTTTAGCCTTTCCGTCACTTTTATCTTGACAAAAATCAAGACTTTCGGATGATTAGCTGAAATGTATTTCAGGTAAAAGGAGTAAGTGTAATGCGTGGCAAATACTTGATTCTCGGATTATTTTTGATTTTAAGCTTGGCGGGCTGCAGTCTGTTTACCAAGCCGGACGACCAGGATGATCCGCCCGAAACCTACACCGGCGGAGAAATTTCCAGCCTCACCATGGAGATCGCGGGTCCCACCAAGGTCAAACTCACCTGGACAGATACTTTTGAAGACGAAGACGGCTTCTATATCGACAGAAGAGAATGGGACGGAGCCTGGGTAGAAAAGATGATCACGGTTGGCGTCGAGGTGAATACTGCCATTGATAACGAAGCTGAGCTTGGAAAAGTTTACTATTACCGTGTACGCGCCTTCAAAGGCAGTGCCATTTCCCAGGAAGAAGCCCATCAATTAAATTTCTACCTCCCTGCGCCCCAAAATATCGATTACGACTTCAGTTGGAGCAATCCACGCCGCATCTGTCTGTTTTGGGACAATGTGGCAACCTGGGCAGACAGCATCGTGATTGCCAAAAAACACAGCGGTGAGGACTGGGTGCCCCGTTATGCCGTTTTACCCGGTTCCGCCATACAGTATAACGATATGGATTTCTACACGAACAAAACCACGACATGGAGCTTCACTGCCCACTACGGCGAGCAAAGATCAATCAGCCCCACACTGACCATCCAGGCACCCTGATTTTTACTATTCCAAGTTAGAAATAAAAGAAAGCAACCCTTTTTCAAAAAAGGAGGCAAGCGATGAGCACGACGCAAAAATGTATGAATTGCGCTCGAGACGTGGACCTGGTGTTTCGCAGATGTCCCCATTGCAATCACAAAATGGGCGACAAAACGATCAACGACTTCACCGATGAAGAGCTTCTGCAGCAAACAGAAATGTGGCTTTCCCAAATGGGGAAAGTGCACAAATCATATGTTGACCACAAAAGCACCAGCAAAAAGAATGTTGATTTTAATGAATTGGCCACGGAGACGCTAAAAAGGCACATCAAAGCCCACTTGAGCCTGCTGTCCTTTCGGGGTGCCAGCAATCCCGAATTGAAAGCCGCTTACTTCAAATACCGGAACCAATATCGCAGATTTTACAATCGCAGAACGACTTTCAAGCTTCTGACTTTCGTCTTTTTCGGCTTGATAGTCTTTATCTTGTTCTATTGCAGCATCAGAAAAGAACACAATCTCAAAGTGGAAGAATCTCGCTCTCAGGACATCAAGCAGGAATCTACCAACTGATGGATGCAGAAAAGCCTGATGCAGCCTTGGCGAAAGCGGAAGAACTCTCCTGGAATCAGCATCCCGTTTTCTTCCCCGACAAAGTAATCAAATATCACTTTCAACGCGCGAGCTTGATAAAGTCGATCAAGCAGAAGGAGAATAAACCGTAGAGTGTGCTGTTTATCGAAACTTCCAGTCTCTCATTTTCTCTAAAGGTGGTTGAAACAGAATACTGAATATTATAAAAAACCCGTGTGGCAGATTTGCTAAATTCATCACAATTTGAGACCAAAACGAAGATAAAGTGTCCAATGAATCACATAAAAGGAGCGTGACATGAAAAGAAAAAGTGTATTTTGGCTTACCTTGATTCTTATCCCGGCCCTTCCCTTGTTTGCCCAGTTTGCCGGAGGTTCCGGGACCGCGCAGGACCCCTGGCAGGTGGCAACGGCTGGCCATCTTAACAACGTTCGGGGCTACCTGGATGGCCATTTCATTCAAACTGCCGACATCGATCTGGGCGTGGCGCCCTGGAATGATGGAGCTGGCTGGGCTGCGCTGGGGCAATATTCCCACCTCCCTTTTGGGGGTAATTACGATGGAAACGGACACACGGTTTCCGGACTTTATGTAAACAGCATGGCAACTATTTCCGAATACAAAGGGCTGTTCGGCTCCTCGGTGGGAACCATTCAAAACCTGCATCTCACAGACGTGGACCTGAAAGCCAACAGAGACTATCTCGGGGCTTTGCTCAGCATAAATAACGGCACTGTAATAAACTGCTCCAGCAGTGGAATTGTTAAAAATTACAGTCAGAAACGATTCCTTGGCGGCTTGGTGGGGCTGAATCAAGGCGACATCATCAATTGTCACAGCTCTGGAAACGTTTCGCCGGACTCATACCTCACTCAAAACATTGGCGGTTTGGTGGGCCATAATGATGGGGATGGCAACATCACTGGCTGCTACAGCACTGCAAATGTTACTAACGGTAATCAAAATATCGGCGGCTTGGTGGGTGAGAACAATGGAGATATTACAGACTGCCACAGCTCCGGCATTATTACTGGAAACAGTAGTCTGGGCGGTCTGGTGGGTATAAGCACCAGTGGCAACATCACAAACAGCAACAGCACAGCGGAAGTATCAGGAACCAATTATATTGGCGGCTTGGTGGGATCCCTTATTTCCTCGGATGGTGAATCCATCATCGCCAACTGCTACAGCGCTGGGCAAGTTACCGGAACGGCTCAAAGCACCGGAGGTTTGGTGGGCAGGAGCGATGGCGGTGAAATCAATAGCTGCTACAGCTCTGGAAGCGTCACGGGTGGAACTTATTACACCGGCGGCTTGATGGGTTCAAGCTCTTATTCGTTTACTAACACTGTAACATACATTAACAATTGCTATAGTTCTGCAACTGTCTCCGGTAACAGTACGATAGGCGGTTTAGTGGGCTATAATCAGCAAAGTATTATCACCAACTCCTACAGCAACGGTCATGTTTCAGGTAATTCCGCTGTTGGTGGCATGGTAGGATCGAGCATGATTGGAATCCACAACAACTGCTATTGGGACATTGAAGCGTCTGGACAAACCACAAGTAGGGGCGGCGAAGGAAGAACCACAGCCCAAATGGTTTGCCCCCATGATGAAAATACATATGTGGGCTGGGATTGGGAGATTTGGGCAGCGGATATGAATCACACAATCAACAACGGCTATCCTTATTTAAGCTTTTTTAACGATGGGACTCCTGATCGCCCTGCCGCCGTGGAAGGCCTGACCATTTCCATCTTGGAAAACGATGTTTTGCTGACCTGGCAACCCGTCACTGAAACCGTAAACGGTTCACCCATTGTGCCGGATGGCTACATCGTTCTCGTTGGCGAGGATCCCTGTGGCGATGTCATCTCTTTTTCAGAGCTTGGCTTTGTTTCAGACACCAGTTTTCAGCACATCCAAGCCGCTCAAAATCACCGGCACCTATTCTACCGGATTGTGGCTGTGCATGATCCATCTGGCAAATGAAGCGCCTGATTGATGAATCGGTAAAACTTGCAAACCGACTAAATGAACTGGGTTGAGGTGAAATACCTTTAAAACTTAGAATCCATAAATCGATATTCAATTGAATAAACCGCTTTCTTTCGAGAAGGCGGTTTTTGATTTCCAAATTTGACAGGTTAACCGTTTTGCGAATCGAACGGAATTTACTGTACTCTTCCTGCTTGATTCCAACCAATATACCACTGCAACACATCCCATAGGGCACCCAAGAAAGATTAAGGAGGTCTTTAGGAAGCAGAGCAGCAGCACGTGGGCTGGAGCCAAGGGAGAGGCTGTGTTCAGTTGAAAATGTGAATCTGGCCATCTTTTGGAAGCTGGGATGGAGAAGAGCTGAAACATTAAATGATGGGATTCATAAAAATCCTAAGACCAACTTCCCAGTCCAGTTTTATACAGCACAAAAAAAACGACCCGAAGGCCGTTTTTGAGGATCTATATATTGGGAGAGGATTAATTTCTGCCGTGTCCGGTAACTTTTCTCAGCACATCCATGGGAGTGGTGTCTTTGTCGGAGTCCTTGCTTTTTGTATCGTTCTGTGATGAACTCCTTTGCACTGAGCCGCTGTGGCTGCCGCCGGAAGAAGGCTTGGTATTGCTGTCTGAAGGTGTGTGGGAGCTTCCTCCACCACTGGGAGGGTTATATCCGCTTCCGCCACTTCCACCGCTGCCTCCACCATGTCCACCACCTGGAGGATTGGGAGGATTATAGCCTCCGCCGCCACTTCCGCCGCTACCGCTACCGCCACTCCCACCACTTGGGGGAAGAGGAGGATTGTAGCCGCCTCCACTGCTTCCGCCACCATGCCCACCTCCGCCTGGAGGCTGGGGAGGGTTGTATCCACCACCACTGGATCCACTGCCGCCACCTGGAGGAAGAGGAGGATAGTAGCCGCCTCCACTGCCACCGTGGCTTCCACCGTGTTCACCGCCACCACTGGGGGGATTAACTCCCGATCCGCCGTGGCTTCCCTGTCCATTGCTGCCAAAAGGCGGACGCGGAGGAATGTATCCGGGCGGACGGGGTTTGTAGCCGCCGGGAGGGGGCGGATACCAATAGTGGGACGGCCAATAGTAGTAGTCTATGGGACGCGCTCGATAGTAGTTGTAAGAATAGTAGATAACAGTGTTGTAATAGGTGTTGCTCCTGTCCCGGGTGAGCCGGAAGTTAAAAACAGTGGGATGACGCAGGGCATCACGCTGATTGTCGTACAGGAAGGGCACAAAGAGAGATTTTCGAATGGGGACATAGCCTTCCATGGTGATGATCACGTTGATGGTTCTGCCGGGGATTCCCTCATGCAACTCCATGAATTCATCCATCAAAACAGGATAGACCGGGCTTGGCGTGGAGCAGAGATAAAGGTCGATGTCTTCCAGATTCACGTCCGCACCTTTGGGCGAGGTCCGGATCTGAAAGGCTCCATAATACTCATAAGCGCCAAGCAGGCTGAAAGCCATCAGCAGAGTCAAAGCCAAAAATAGTTTCGTTTTCATTTTAATCCTCCCATCGGAGTCGTTGTTCTTACAATATAATACTCTGTTTTGTGTCAACCCTGCATTTAATTTTGTCTCAAACGTTCAAGCCGTTCTCAGGCATAGTTTCAGATATGAACAAACCTTGCAAGCCTCTGCCCCACTTTTAATTTGAAGATGGTGTCTCCTTGGGTTCAATCAAAGCGGTTTTCGCGCGCTGATGACCACAAAGCCGCCTTCACCATGACCTTTGATGGCTTCCTGCAGGCTTTGAACCTGGTCCAGATCGCTAAAAATGGTCTGCCAAAATTCCTCAACTGCAAAGCCAGCTTCATCCAGCTTTTGATCGAGCTCGGAAGCGCCAACGAATACGGCTTCACGGTAGAAGGGGTTTTCGTGTTTGTGGATTTGATATTGACGGCCCAAAAAACTGTCCTTATCCACAAAAGCAATCACCAGCAAACCGCCTGGACGCAGAACCCGTCTGGCTTCCAGAAGACTTTTGGGAATGCTGTCCACAAAGCAGATGCTGGTGACCATGAGGGCATGGTCCACGCTTTCATCGGCATAGGGCAAGGCTTCCGCAACTGCGTCTTGAACTTCAAGCCCGCGCTGGTGAGCCTTTTCCCTCATCGCGGCGGAAGGATCGACTCCCTCCCTGATTCCCAGGGGACTGGCAAACAGGCCGCTGCCAATGCCGATTTCGATCCCTCTGCCGGATGTGGGAAGCACCTTGCGGATTGCTTCCAGTTCACTTTCGTAAACCCAACTGTTCACGGTGAACCAGTGTTCATATTCTTCCAAATGCTGGTTAAATGGTTCAACCTTCGGCACTCTGGGCGCTTCCTTCAACCTTATCGATGATTTTCTGGACTGCTTCCGTCAAGGCTTCCGCCGAGGGCTGTTTGTTGTTGAAATAGATGTAGGGCTTGCCTTGATCCGCAGAAAGAGCGATGGCGGGGTCGATTTCCAATTCAGCCAAAATGTCGGTTTGATATTGGAAAACCAGTTCGCCGATTCCTTCGCCGGTGTAGATGGCGGTTTGTTCGCCACATTTGGGACAACGGAAAAACTTCATGTTCACAATCACGCCCAGAATGGGGACATCCATCTTCTCGGCGAAATTCATGGATTTTTTCACGTCCAACACGGCAAGGTCCTGCGGAGTGGTCACAATCACGGTTCCATCCACATTTCCAAGGGTTTGGATGATGCTCAGGGGCTCGTCACCAGTTCCGGGAGGGCAATCCACAACCAGATAATCCAGCTCTTCCCAGTCGAAATCGGTGAAAAACTGTTTGATGAGCGCCATTTTGAGCGGTCCGCGCCAGATGAGGGCGTCGTGCTCGTTTCCCAAAATGGAGGCGACAGTCAGCACCCAGAGGTTCGACAAAACCTGGATGGGAGTGGGTCTTCCCGTTTCGGGATGCACAGGAATGGGCACGCCTTCAATGTTTGTGAGCTTGGCAATGGAAGGACCGTGGATGTCAACGTCCAAAAGTCCCACCTTTTTGCCCTGCAAGGCAAGTCCGTAGGCGAGATTGGTGGCCACAAAGCTTTTGCCCACGCCACCTTTCCCGCTCATCACGATGATTCTGTGTTTGATTCTAGCCAAATTGGCTTGGAGTTGGAGTTCTTTTTCGTCCATTTATTCAGTTTCTTCCTTTGAGATTTGTTCGTTTAGCCATTGCAATTGGCGTTCCAGATCTTCCTTTTGGGCAATCAGATCTTCGCGGGTGTAGGGATACATTTCCTCCCCATATTGGTAGCCGGGAGTTCCCAGCCATCTGCGGCCTCTGCCAGAAGCGCGAAAACCAAATCCGCGTCCACGGCCAAAGCCCCTTGTGCACCTGGGTCCAAAGCCACGTTCACCGGCTCCAAACCTTCCGCAAGCGCCCATACCCTTTCCCGGACGTCCGTCTCCAAAGGGTCCTTTTCCATCATAATTAGGCATTTTTATCTCCTTTTATCTATGGATCTGCGATCCATGATCGATTCGATCAGCCGGATGAAAAACTCGGCACCGCTGCTGATCAGATTGCGGCTGCCGCTGTCGTTAAAATCCTTTGTCAAGTCACGCCTTTGGCGTCCTTTTCCACAGGGACCCAAACCCCGTCCAATTCTGCCGTCTCCCAGAGGGCCGGTTCCATCGCGTCCGGGCATCTTTACGCTCCTTGCGCGAGCTGTCCTCTTTGATATGCTTCATAGGCTTCGCGGACTGTCATTTCGCCCGCACCCACAAAGATCTTAAGTTCCATTTGCTTCAGGGCTTCGGCTGCGTTTCCGCCCGGGCCGTTTCCCGTGATGAGGACCTGTGCTCCGCGCTCAAATAGTTTTTGTGCGGTTTTCGGCCCGACACCGTGCGCCTGATCTGCAACTTCTCTATTGTCAAGATGGCTAAGTTCCTGCGTATCTTCGTTGTAGAAGAGGATGTAGTCTGTTCTTCCGAAACGAGGGTCCATTTTGGAATCCCAGTCCGTTCCTTTGCTCGTAAAAGCGATAATCATGATAGCTCCTTTTTGATTTGTTCCCAGATCTTTGCAAAGATTGGTTTCCACTTTTGAGGGTCATATTCCACCAGGCTCTGTCCCTGGGTGATGGCTCGGGAAAAATCTTCGTCATAGGGGATTTCCGCGATGACGCCGATTCCTTCCCGGCCTAAAAATTCACGAATTTGAGAGCTGACTCCAGAGTTGAGGTCGGCTTTGTTTATCACGCAGACGCCATGGATGCCAAAGCGTTTGGTGAGTTCCCACACGCGTTTGAGGTCGCTGAGTCCAGATAGGCTGGGCTCGGTTACAAAGACAACCAAGTTTGCGCCGGAAAGCGAGGAAATCACCGGACAGCCGATTCCGGGGGAACCGTCCACCAGCACATATTCCAAGCCATCTTCCCCGGCGATGCGTTTGGCGTCTTTTTTCACCTTCGCCACCAGTTTGCCGGAATTGTCTGCACCGATGCCGAGACGGGCATGAACCAGGCTTGCACCCAGTTTTGTGTTCGAGATAAAGCTCTGCCCCACGTTCTGTTGGGGAAGACTGATGGCTCCCACCGGGCAAACTTCAAAGCAGTATCCACAGCCTTCGCAGGCCAAAAAGTCAACTTCAAAAACCCCGTGCTTGATTTGGATGGCGTTGAAGCGGCAGACTTCTTTGCAGAGCCCGCAGAAAGAACATTTGGCGGGATCAATTTCCGCTTTCAAGCCGCTGTAAAAATCTTGTGCCTGCTTGTGGTCCGGCTTCAAAATGAGGTGCATGTCGGCGGCGTCCACGTCGCAATCCGCCATCAGCGACTTTTCTGCCACGAAGGCAAGCGCTGCCGCCACGGATGTCTTTCCGGTTCCACCTTTTCCCGAGATGATGACTATTTCCTTCATTTGCCGCCTCCCAAGCTTGAAATCTGGGTATGGATGGCGTCCATACCGGTGCGGATGGAGTCAACTTTGTCGTAAAGCGTTTCCCCGCGGGAATAGAGCTCGGCAACTCGGCGATCATGCGGAAATGAAGCCCAAACGGGGATGCCTTCAGCTTCGCAATATCTGAACACATCGTCGTTGCCAATTCCAACCCGGTTCACCGCCACAGCGATTGGTTTATCCAGATGACGCATGGTTTCAACCGCCAGGCTCAGGTCGTGAAGCCCGAAGGGCGTTGGTTCCGTAACCAAAAGGGCAAAATCAGCGTCTCTTGTGGCGTTGATCACCGAGCATGAGGTTCCGGGAGGGCAGTCCCGAATCTGGAGGTCGGCACCTGCGATTTCCGCTTCAGCATAGGCTAAAGTCTGTTCAATCAAGGGAGTTGCCATCTCCACGCCGATCTCCATCTTGCTTTCCACAAAGTCCAGACCGTCCTGCTCATAATGACGCAAAAACCCCAGGGATTTTTGTGTCATGGGCAGGGCATTTTCCGGGCACAATTCGCTGCAGGCGTAGCAACTGTGGCAAAGCTCCGGCATCACCAAAATGTGCTTTCCCAGCTTCAAAACCGCATTGAAACGGCAAAGTTCGGAACACTTTCCGCAGAGGATGCAGGCTTCCTTCTTCCATTCGGGCACGGCTCTGAACAGCTGCTTTTCGCGCTTGAGCTTGCCTTTGAGGAAGATTCCGCTGTTGGGCTCCTCCACATCGAGGTCCAAAAGCGCAACCCTGCGTGTGGCAGCGGCATAGAGCGCCAGATTCACAGCAAGCGTGGTTTTTCCGGTTCCGCCCTTTCCGCTGGCAATGGCAAGTTTCATTAATGGTCGCAGCGGTTTTCGCCGGACTGCAGGTCACCCCGCAGATATTGTTCCACCAGTTCGCGCAAGGGAAGCTGCGGCGCGCCAATGATAACTTTGATATCTTGTGCGCTCATCAGCTCCTGGGCGCGGTTTCCCATGCCACCGGCAATGACCACGTTGCAGCCGTGTTTGTGCAGAAAAGCGGGATGTGATCCGGGTTCGTGGACCGGCGGGTCCAAAATTTCCTCTTTCACGATTTTAGTGTCCTCGATCGTGAAAATGGCAAAAGCTTCACAGTGTCCAAAGTGGGAGCTGATGCTTCCTTGAGTGATCGGGATGGCGATTTTCATTTTGTTCTCCTGTTTATTTAGTTTTCTTCATTGGTGCTGGGCTCGAATTCCTTCAGCCGTTCTTCAATCCAGCGAACCTCTTTTTCAAGAGCCGCCTTGCGTTCCAAAAGCTCTTCGCGCGTGTATTCATATATATGACCCTGAAAACCCTGAACCATGTTTGAATCGGGAATGTGCCCAAAACCCTGGCCACGGCCTGCACCGCGACCCATTCCCCGTCCTCCGCGTCTGGGTCCGATTCCGTCAAAATCTGGCATTTCTACCTCCATGGCGGCAACGGCCGCACTTTTTGCATTGTTGTTCATGGCAATCCTTCAGTGAGACAAGGTTTGGACCTTCGCAATCCGGACAGTGAAACACATATTTTTCTTCGCTTTGGGAAAAGCTGTCGCAGTCCTCACACCAGAAAGAGTGTTCCTTCAAGCGCACATCTCCACCTTCGATCAGGATCTGCGCACCCTCCACCAAAGCGGAGGCGAATTTCCGCCGGGCACGATCGTAAATTCGGGTCAGGGTGGGACGCGAAACCTGCATCAATTCGGCAGCTTCAGCTTGGGTGAGAAGTTCATGATCCAAAAGGCGGATGGCTTCATATTCATCCAAGGCAAGCACCACTTGACGGCGCTTCCCTTCCAAGCGGCCATAAGGACGGAAACCTTTGACCAGCGGAGTCGTCTGTACCTGTCTCAATATACGTTTTCTTGCCATTTCTAAATTCTCTCTAATGAACTTATGTTCATAATAATCGAACCCGGTCTTTCTGTCAAGTGCGTTTTTTGGGGCATGGGGAAAAACCATGACTTTCAATGGCAAAAGATTGGCTTCAAAAGGGGTTTTCTGTTTGTACAAAAAAACCATCCCCGGGGGTGGGGATGGTCGGCTGGGAGGCTTGAGCAGAGTATGGCTCAACTTAGGGACGTGGTTTTCCAGAATGACTTCCGTGTCCGCCTTGGTTGTTGCCAGGAGGGTTGGGTCCGCCGGGTCCGTGTGAACCGCCGGAGGGAGGTTTGTGTCCGGGGCCGGATGGCGGTTTGGGAGGCTGGGGATGATGATTTCCAGGACCATGGCCATGTCCATGTCCGGGAGGGTTCGTGATTGGATAGTAGTATGCCGGATAGCCGTAGTTCCAAACCGGCGGCGGCGGGGTCAGTTGCAAGGTGAAATGATATACGCTTGGGTTGCGAAGGGCGTCGCGCTCCCACTTTTTGGTGTAAGGAACAAAAATCTGTTGGCGCATGCTGATGTAGCCGGGTTTTGAAATCAAAAGATCCAGCATCTGTCCGGGTCTTCCACCCACATACACCATGCTTTGGTCCATTTGAACCGGGATGAGAATGTTGGGTGATGTGCCCAGATATTGGTTTGTGCCAAACAGGGATACAATTGCGCCCTGGGGCTGGGTGGTGATCTTAAACGCCCCAAAGATGTTTTGAGCGCTAAGCATTCCGACCGCGAGGGCCAGCATTGTGACGAGCAGGGCTGTGCGTTTCATGACTTCCTCCTTCAGGAATTTTATGTTGCTACAATGAATACACAGCCCTTCAAAAATCCTGCACAAAAAAAAAGCCCCTCTTCTGGTGGAACTGCCTGAAGAGAGGCTTGAGGAGGTTTAGGGATTTTTGTATGAACTATAGGTTTTCGATATTTTTGAGGGGTTTGGGCGCCGTGGCCGGGCTCACGCCTTCCATGGTCAAATAGCCCAAAACGGGACTGCCCGCGGGTTTTTGTTCATCATCCACGCGGAAAAGCTGAACCGGGATGCGCAGCGGAGCGCCGTCTTTCTCGGCAATCGGATTTCCTTCTTGATCCAGAGGGAAGGGATTACGCTGGAGCCACGCCATTCCAATTGCCGCACTGCCGTTTTCGGCGTTCACGTTTTTGCGGGATGAACCCAGCGCCAAACGCTGCTCCATGGAAAGGTTGGGGGAATTGATGCTGGAGGAAACGCTGCCAAGCAACTCGCCATCCAAAAAGACCTTGCGGCCGCTGGCGATGCCTTCGCTGAAGAGCATGATCAGAGCTTTTTGCGGGTTTTCAGCCAGTTCTTTTTCCAAGGCGGCTTTGCCCACAAAGAAATCCTTGCTCATATCCACTGCGGCGCCATAGAGCGGAGCGTTGATGGGGGTGTGAGTAGGATCATATTCGCTGCCCATCAGCGGAAGTCCGAAGGGTCCGGCGGAGATGCGGTTTTCGTCGCGTCCGCCCAATCCCACCAGCAAACCGCCCAGATCCAGAGCCAGGCTTACTATCTTTTTAAAATCTTCCTCGGCGTTTTTCACAGGGATGTAAAGCTCCCAGCCCCAGCGGTTTGTGTAGCCAGTGCGGCTGATGTAATAGCGTTCGCCATTACGTTCAAACTCGTTGAAACTGAAAAAGCTCATGTTCTTTTCCGGGTTGTTTCGGTTTTTGAGTACATCCGGACCGAAAACGCTTTTGATCACCTTGTAGGAAAGCAGACCCTGAATGTCCACCTTCACCAGTTTGTCCGAAATATCCTCGGCTTCAACCTCTTCCCCATCCTGCTTTTGAGCCATGATGCGGTCGAGATCGGCAATTTTTTGCACTCCATCCACGGTGTCCGTGATGTCGTGCCCGGCATTGATCACTGCAATGAATTCCGTGTCCGACACTCGCATCACAATCATGTCGTCTTCCACGCCGCCGTTTTCATTCAGCAGAAGGGTATATTTGCAGCTTCCCACCTTCATTTCGCTCATTTTACCAGCCAGGGCGCGGTCCAAAAGTGCAGGAGCGTCCTTGCCTGAAAAGCGAAGCTGTGCCATGTGGTCGATGTTGTAAATGGCAAGTTGATTCACCGCCGCGGATTCTTCCAAAACGGAGGTGAGATAATTCACAGCCATGCTGTACTCGCCAAAGTTGCTGCGTTTGATCTGTCCGGGCTGAAGCCCACGTTTTTCCGCCAAAAGCGGCAGATACCAGTTTTCCTCCAGGTCAAAGAGGAAGGTTTTGCGAGCTTGTTCGGGAAATTTGAAACCGTATTGACTCATTGAGAGCTCCTTTTTTATGTTTTAATCATTTTTTAATAAGATAAGCGTTCACACGCCTTCGCGCCACAGAATCTCACCGCCCACGATGGTCAACAGCGAACGCGCTTGCAGCCAATATTCGTCCGGAAGCCTGGTGAAATCTTCAATCACGATGAGGTCTGCCAGTTTGCCGGGCACGATGGACCCTTTTAATCCTGCTTCGGAGGAAGCCGCCGCCGCACCCAAAGTGTAGCCATGCAAAGCTTCCCAAACCGTGATTCGCTGCTCTGGAAGCCAGGGTTCTTCCTTTGGGTTCAGAGCCTTTTTGCGGGTGATGGCGGTGTAAATTCCCCAAAAGGGATTGATGGACTCGATGGGCGAATCCGAACCAAAACCCAGCGGAATGCCCACATCCAGCAGGGATCGGAAGCTGTATGCCTGTTCTTTTGTGTGCGCCCAGTGCCGTTCAATCAAGTCCACATCGTTGGCCAGATGAACAGGCTGCACAGCGCAAAACGCCCCGCTATTCTTGAGTTTTGGAATATCTTCAGCGCGGATGGACTGCACGTGTTCGATCCTCTGCGGTAAAGGCAAATCCCACTTCTTCGTTTTCTGAAAAGCTTGGATGGCGGTGAAAACAGCGCGGTCACCAAGAGCGTGAACCGATGTGGCAAAGCCATTTTGAGCCGCTTTTTCGATCAGATCGAGCAGTTCTTCCTCGCTGTGACGCAGTATGCCCCGGTTTCCGTTGGAATCGGGATATTCGTCAAACATCGCCGCAGTTTGCGAACCCAGAGCCCCATCGGCAAAGAGTTTCAGTCCGCCCAAACGATACCAATCATCGCCATCACCGGATTTTTTGCCCGAGGCAGCCATCGCTTCAAATTCATCCAGATAAAAATGACGGCAAACCCGCAGGGCATGGCTGATTTGGCAAAATTCTTCCAACACCTGGGCTCCGGCGGAAACCTCCATGCTATGCAGGCTGCCAAGCCCAAAACCATGAAGTTCGGGCACAGTTTCAGTCATGCAATGTTTGGTTTCGCCATTGCTCAGGGGAATGATGTACCTTTCCACGAGCTCCGACGCCGTTTCCAAAAGGATTCCAGTGGGCTCGCCCTGCGCGTCACGGCATATTTTTCCACCCTGGGGGTCTGGGCTGGAAACGTTGATCCCCGCGGCTTTCAAGGCGGCTGAATTGCAACAGCGGCTGTGGTAATCCTTGCTGAAAAGCGCCACCGGTGTCTTGGGGAAAAACTCATCCAAGAGGGTTTTATCGAATTTTTCGGGAAAATCCAAGCAGTTTTTATCCCAACCCCCGCCCAGAATCCAAGCCGGTAAAATGTGATTATTTTGGCGAAACTCCCCAAGCCGGGTGCGGATCTCCGAAATGCTGTTGAGCCCGGAGAGATCCACCTGCTTCCGCTTTTTGGCATATTCGCTGAAATGCGTATGCGTGTCGATAAATGCAGGCAGCAGAGCCTTTTTTTGAAGGTCGATAAGCTCATATTTTCCCCGGCAGGCGGCTTGGCAGGAAGCCAAATCAGCAATCAGGGAAATTTTGTCGCCCTCGATTAAAACTGAAGCCACAAAGCTCTCCCCCACTTTTTCCATGGGGAAGATTTTAGCGTTGTGTAAAATCAGGTTCAAAGACGCCCTCACGCGCAATACTACTGACTTCTATTCCAAAACCGCACGCAGATCCTGTTCCAATTGCAGGGCGTTGTCGGTCTTGGAATCGCGATATTTGATGATCACGGGGCAATAGACCTGGAAGCTGGGATCATTCTTCATTTGGCGACTTCCGGGAACCATCACCGCACCATCGGGAATGGTGAAGGCTCCGCCAGGTTCGGATTTCAGAAACTCACGATTAACGCTGTCGTAGACAGGGGTTGAGGCAGTAATGATGGTTCCGGAGGCGATCACTGCACGTTTTTTCACCAAAATGCCTTCGTAAATCCCGGTGTTTCCGCCGATGAAGGCGTCATCTTCAATCACCACGGGTCTTGAACCGATGGGCTCCAAAACCCCGCCGATCATGGCTCCGGCGGAAAGATGCACGTTTTTGCCGATTTGGGCGCAGGAACCCACCAAGGCATGGGAATCCACCATTGAGCCGGAATCCACCCAGGCGCCTATATTGATGTAGGAAGGCGGCATGATTGTGACCCCGGGAGCGATGTAACAGCCACTGCGGGCGGAACTTCCGCCGGGAACGATGCGGAGTTTGTCATCCAAACTGAAGCTCTTTTCCGGCAGGGTGTCCTTGTCGATGAAAAGCTTGTTTTCACCCCAGGGCATTTCAGCCAAAACGCCCATCCGGAAACCAACCAAAATGCCCATTTTGACCCATTGATTCACCTGCCAGCCGGATTCTGTAGGCTCGCAGGCTCGGATCAGACCTTGATTCAAGGCTTCGCGAAATTCAGCAAACAGATTCCGGTCTGCCTGGCTGTAGCTTTCAGGCTTGCTTTCGAACAGCATTGTGATTCTTGATTTCATGCTTAAAGCTCTCCCAAAGCGGTTTTCAGACGCTGGACAGCCTCTTCCAAAATGGAGCGCGGACAGGCAAAATTCAGCCTCTGGAAGCCAGACCCCTCAGGACCGAAATTGGTGCCGGGAACTGCTGCAATCCGGGCCTTATGCACCATAAATTCTCTGATCTCATTGTCATCCATACCCAAGGCGCTGAAATCCACCCAAGCCAAATAGGTGGCTTCGGGATGGATTAACTTCAAGTCCGGCAGTTCGTTGGCAAAGGCGTCGATCAAGAAGCGGCGGTTGCCATCAAGATATTTCAGCACCGCATCCAGCCAATCCCGCCCTTCGCGGTAGGCGGCGGTGACCGCGGTGATGCCAAAGCTGTTGCCCATAAAAAGATGCAGGTTTCGCAGCGCCACCTGCAGTTTCAAGCGCAGATCAGGGTTTTTCACGATCGCAGCAGCGGTGGCAAGCCCCGCCAGGTTAAACGATTTCGCCGTGGAAAAACAGCAGATGGTGAAATCGGCAAAATCCTCCAAAGAGGCAATGGAGATGGCTTTGGCGCCATCGTAAACCAAATCGGCATGGATCTCATCGCTGATGATCAAAACCCCGTGTTCGCGGCAAAGCGAGCCCATTTTACGCAGTTCTTCCTCGCTCCAAAGCCTTCCCACCGGGTTGTGCGGACTGCACAGCAGAAAAATCCTGCTCTGTTTCAGTTTGGCTTCAAAATCATCAAAATCTATCTCATAGCGACCGTCCACCAGTTTCAACTGATTGGTGAGCAGGGTTCTGTTCTGATCGCGCGCTGCTTTGAAAAAAGGTTCATAAACCGGGGTTTGGATCAGGATTCCGTCTCCGGGTTCGGAAAAAATGGAAACCGCAAGGCTCACCGCGGGCATCACGCCCGGGCTGTCCAAAATCCAGTCCGGTTCAGGCCTGTAGCCATATTGAGCAGCAGCCCAATCCGCCACTGCATCATAGTATTCCGGCAGGCGGAAATTGTAGCCAAAAACAGGGTGGTCCAGGCGTTTTTGCATGGCTTGAATGATTTGCGGCGCCACGGCAAACTCCATATCCGCCACCCAAAGCGGAAGCAGGTCTTCCCTGCCATAGATGCTTTTCATGGCGTCATGTTTGAAACAGCCGCTTCCCTTGCGGCTGATGATGCTGTCAAAATCGTAGGTCATTGTGGGGCTTCTTCCTGTGCTTCTTTTGAACGTTTGATGACGCCCATCATTTTCTCAAGTTCGGGGTCAAGCTGAGCCTGGGGCGCCAAACTGTAGATATTGTACATGATCTCAATCATTTTGGGAAAGGAGGCGGGATTTTTCAGAATCCTGGTTTTCCCGCGCTGGTCCGTGTAAGTTAAAAACATGTAATAGGTTACCACCTTGCGCAGTTCCATCCTGGTGATGCTTTCATATTCCACAGCGCGCGAGGGCATAAGCAAATAGCGGAACCAAATGCATTCCGGGGTGAAAACCACGGAATTCAGCGAACTGAAATGGCGCAGAAGCGCGTCCAGCGAGATAAAAATGGCGAGGATGGGCAGAATTCTCATCAGAAAATGGGAATCCACTGAGACTCTGGTGAAAAGAAACCAGATGAAATATGCAGTGATCAAGAGATGGGCGGCGATGCCCAAAACCCTGCTGATCACAGGAACCCTGTAACGCACAGGCATTCTGCCTTGAACGGATTCGATATTCAGTTTACGCGACACTGATATTCCCTCCAAAGCTGGTTCACGCTTTCCAAAATCACCTCGTTGGCAGGAACGGCGTCGAACACATTGTGGCGGTCTTGGTCGCCATGAAAGTCGCTGCCGGCGGTCATGTAAAGCCCATTGTTCTGGCAGATTTCAATGAATTCCTTCACCTGATATTGATAGTGGTCGGGATGCCAAACCTCCAAGCCATCGATTCCCATTTCCACAAACTCATGGATATAGGAGCCGCTTTCCAGCTTGCCGGGATGGGCAATCAGGGCAAACCCGTTCGCCTGATGGATGGCGTCAATCGCTTCCGGCACAGAGAATTCCGGCTTGGGGGAATAGGCGGGGCCGTCGTTGCCGATAAATTTGTCGAAGGCTTCATTTTTTGAGGAAACATAGCCCTTGGCAAGCAGCACCTGCGCGATGTGGGGACGCACAATCAACTCCCGGCTTCCGGAAACGGCTGCCACCTCGTCCAAGCTCAAATCCATGCCCAGATCAACCAACTTTTCGATCATCCTGGCGGCACGGTCACGCCTGCCAACCAGATACATTTCAATCATTTCCGCCAGTTTTGCGGACTCAAAATTCACGCCGAAGCCCAGGATGTGGACATCCGAGCCCTCGTGGGTGGAACTGAGTTCCAAGCCCGGCAGGATCTTCAGATTGCCAAGCTCTTTGGGCAGAAGCTGATAGGCGTCTCCAGTGTCGTGGTCTGTGATGGAAATCATGTCCAGGTTTCTTTCCCTGGCGCGTTCTACAACTTGGGACGGACTCAAAAATCCGTCGGAAACATTGCTGTGCAGATGCAAATTAATGCGTCTGATGGGATCTATTTTTTTGACTATCATAATCTATTTTCTATTGACGTATTTCTGGCCGCCTTAAAATCGTCAATGATTTTCTTTAACAGGCTCCCCATCGGGAGAAATCGCCGCCAAGGAGACATGATGCGCTACGACCCCATCAAAGACCTCGCCGCCCGCCTGATCAGCTTTCATCCGGCTTTCAGGGAGCTTTTCTTTCGTGGGCTGGATTTGCTGCTTTTGCGTCAACGCTATGTGAAGCGTGAGATCAACGCTCTGTTCCCGATTGGGACGCAGTTTCAGCACTACGACGCCGGCGCCGGTTTCTGCCAATATTCCTGGTACAGCCTGAAGCGCTGGCCTCGCTCGAAAGTGTTTGCCACCGATCTGAAGCGGGACTATCTGGCGGATTTTTCTGAATATGCCAGCCAGAAATTCCCGGGGCGTTTCTTTTGGAAAAGTGCCGACCTTCAGGTGTTCAAACCCCAAAGGCGCTATGACCTGGTGACCGCCATCGACATCCTGGAACACATCCCGGATGATAGAGCGGTTTTGGCAAATTTCCACGCTGCTTTGAAGGAGGGCGGAACACTTTTGATATCAGTGCCTTCCGACACGGATAAGGCGGCAAGATTCACCTCCGAACACGTCCGTCCCGGCTATTCAAAACAGGATCTGGAGCAAAAGCTGATTGAAAGCGGCTTTGAGGTGGAAAAACTGATCCATAGTTACGGCACCTGGGGCAGTCTGTCCTGGCGACTGTTGATGAAATATCCGCTGTCGCTACTCAACAGAAGCAAGGCATTCATCGTGTTTTTGCCTTTGTGGTATCTATTGGTCTTCCCCATCGCGGAACTCTTGATGCGCAGGGATTTGAGCCTTGAAAACAGCTCTGGAACAGGTCTGATCGTAGTTGCCCGCAAACCTTCCGGCAAGCCTCTTCCTTGAGCCCTGCCCGTCAGCCTCCCATATCGCACTCTTTAGCCTCCCGCCCAAGATCGAGTTTTTGACGGGGATCGCAGCACAAAGAGATTGGCTCGGCTCAAGGGTGAATCAATTATCAAGCCGTTTTCCAAAAAAGAATAGGGAAAAAAGCCGAAAAGTTTGAAAATGAAAAACGGCCCGGAGACGTTCCAGGCCGCTTCATTTCGAATTATTCTGATTAGAATTTCAGGTTTTTCATATTGAGGGGGCTGAGCATCAGGGTGCTTTCATTGCCAAAGTCGCGCCACATTTCGTATGCGCGGATATAGTCGTCCAGAATTTCCTCGAGGGCATCGTCGCGCAGACTGGCTCCCAGCGGGTTTGCGTTCATGGTCACCTGCATTCCCTTTTTGGAAGTGGTGGCATCCACAAGCTTGATTTCACCTTTGATGCGGGCAATTCTGCGCATCGCTTCAACCGCGGTATCCAAGCCGCCAAGCTCGTCGATCAAGCCGTTTTCAAGCGCCTGCTGTCCGGTCCAGACTCGTCCCTGCGCAATTTCATGGATTTGATCGTAACTCAGGTTATCACGGCCTTTGTCCACTTTGCCAACAAATTCCTCGTAAGCAGCTTCGATGTAGTTTTCCATGCGCAAAACTTCGGTTTCGCTCCAGGGGCGATGTGTGGCCCCAAAGTCGGAATTGGCGCCCTTTTTCACGGTGCTCCAGTTCACGCCCAGCTTTTCATAAAGGCGCGGGAAAGTGAACATCAGCCCCACCACTCCGATGGAGCCGGTGAGCGTGGCAGGATCCGCCACAATGTGGTCGGCACCGCAGGAAATGTAGTATCCGCCGGAAGCCGCCGCTCCAGCCATGGAGACCACCACGGGCTTGAAATTCTCTTTTTGAGCCAGTTCAAGCTCGCGCAGGATGATGTCGGAAGCCTGGGCAGAACCGCCGCCGCTGTCAACCCTCAGGATTATTCCTTTGTAGAGCGGGTTTTTGCGGGCTTCACGGATCAGTTTCACCGTGTTCTCATGAGCGATTTTTTTGCCGGGGTCGCCTTTTCCCATCACGATGTCGCCCTGGGCATAAATCACTGCCACCATGCTTTCGCGCGGTTTGTGCCAGGTGTAGTCCACATAGTTGGGAATCTTTTTGAGGCTTTTGCCAAAACCGAAATCCGCTTTCAGGGTCTTGTCGAGTTCATCTTCATAGATGATTTTGTCGATCAATCCTGCATCCAGCGCATCGGTGGACAAAAAGTAGGGTCCCGCATCCACGAGCTTGGTAAAAGAGGATTTCAGCTTTTCACCGCGTCCGGCTTCCACTCCGTCCACCATTTGACCGAAAATGCTGTCCAAGAGAGTATCGTAGGATTCGCGCTCGGCTTCGGTCATCTCGGTTTCGGAGAACATGTTGCCGGCATTTTTATATTTGTGGCTGCGGAAATTCAGCACGTCCACACCCACTTTGTCCAAAAGTTCGGCAAAATAGGGGCTGTTGATTGCCATACCGCGCAGATCAACCATTCCCAGGGGGTTGAGATAGATGGCGTCTGCCACGGAGGCGGCAAACATATAGCTGCCGTTGCTGATGTTGTTGTAGTAGAAACTCACCTTTTTGCCGCTGGCTTTGAAGTCCTGAATCGCTTCGGTGAATTCCTGCAAAAGGGCAAAAGAGCTGCTAAAGCTGGGGTTTTTGAACACGATGCCCTGTACGCTGGAGTCGTTTTTCGCCTTTTTCACATCCTGGATCAGGGTTTCGATGCTTTTGGTCTTGGAATCCATGATCCTGATGTTGCCCAGGGAATACTTCGGCGCCACATAGGTTTTCACGTCGCCATCCAGCTTCATTGAATACCATTTCTCTTTTTGCATGCCCAAAAATGGACGGAACATGTTGTCGGACAGATAGATATAGGGAGCCAAGCTACCCTTGCTGCCCTTTTGGAAGTTCGAGAGCGTTCCCAGTTCGGTTTTGTTCAGGCTGAGGCTGAAATTGAGCATGGCGGTTTTTTTGTCAAAATTGTAGCCGCCGCCGATGTTCAAGCCATCCAGCAGTCTGGTTTGCACGCCCAGGGCCAAGTCGTTCACCTTGTAGGAGCCGCCGTCCTTGTCATAATCCAGATCTGCGCTGAGCTCCAGGCGCTGTTCCCATCCGGGATTCACAAACGCCAGCGGACGCAGGGAAAGCCCACCATGGTAGGCGGGGGATTCGTTGTCAACGTTGTCGAGTCTGAAAGCCAGCGAAGTGGATTTGTGGGGCCTCCAGGTGAGCGCACTGCGCCAGTCAGCTTCGCCGATTTGGCTGTTTTTCCATCTCAGCGAGGTTCCGATGTAAAGATTTCGCCAGATGGGGCTTCCCATCGCCAAAGTGTGGTGTGACTGGGAATTATCAAGTTCGTCCACACCGTGTTCAAACACATAACTCAAGTTTTTCATATTGGCAAACAGCCAATAGTGATCCTGAATTTTCATGCTTTCCGCGCCCTGTGCCCAGCCAAAACCGCTGGAATTCTCGGTTCCCAAAAGGGATGGGTTCACAAGTGGCGTAAAAAGGTTTTCTGTGCTCGCACTGGGCCAGTCCAAGGCTCCCAGATCCAAGTCTTGGTGGGTCCGGGGATTGCTCTGTTGGGCAAAAGCCAGCGCCGGAATGATGATCAGGAGCAGCAGGCTCCACATTCCTTTTTTCATTAAAACCTCCAGGTTTTGATATCTATTTTTGGATAATTTAGTCAAAGCAGACTGATATGAGTAATGAAACTTTTCTTTTTTCATGGCTCATTTGTTGTCAATCAAAAAAATCATTATTGCAATTCCCGGCGCTTGTAAAGAACTGCACCCAAGATTCCAAGAACTGCGCTCAGCCCGATTTTCAAGGCACTGGTGGTGGAAAAAATATCCCGCCAATTCGCCCGAACGAGACTTGCAAGGCTGGAACTTGTGTATTTACCCGTGAGGAGAAAACTGCTCACATTCAGGTCCACCATCATCGACAAGCCCTCCATCAAAGAAGGTATCTGCCAGCCAACCATGTAGTTAATGGTTTGCCGCACGATTTCAATCCCCAGCAGGCAGAGGAAACCCAGCAGGATGGATTTGCGCTTGAAGAGTCCGGAAAAAAACCACGCCAGGGAGCTTAGAAACAGGATGCTCAGCGAGGCGGAAATGAAGGATTGAAGCCAGCCGGTCATCCCCAAGGCAAAGGATGGGATTGAATAAAGCCCTGACCAAAGGCTGAGAACCAGAGCGTGCACAAGCGAAACCACACCAAACAGTAGGATGGGACCAAAATTGGAGAACAGATATTTCACACCCACGATCTTCAGAAAAGAAGCGGGTTGGGAGAAATGGAAGATCTGGCAACGTTGCTTGTGGTCGCTGTTGAGCATGGATTCCGCCAAAACGATCCCGGACATCGCATGCAAGAATGCCAAAGCGATGGTCACAGACATCGTTACCCAATAGGGCGCCTGCAATCCGATCCCCTGCAAAACAAGCATGGGATGCGGAGCCGGGTCACTGCGCTTGATGAGGACGATCAAATATGACACAAGCACCGTAACATAGATCAGGATTACAAATAGCAGCGGCGCCATAAGAGATTTCCAATGGGTTTGCCATTCTTTTTTCAGCAGAGCTTTACACTGTTTCATTTGAACCTCCCACTTCGGAAAGAAAGATGTCTGCCAGATCCGGTCTGTCATATTCGGCGCCTTCAATATTCACGCCTGAATCCAAAATGACACTGCTGCTGCCCAGGGCTCGAGAAATCACGCGTGGATTGAATGCCAGAAGTTCCTGCTCGCGTTCGCGCGGCAGGCTTACAATCCGCCGGCTGTTTTTGAGGGTTTCCAAGTCTTCATGCAAAACCACCCTGCCCTGATCCAAAAAGATAACTTCCTGCAAAAGACCTTCCACCTCCTCGGCTTGGTGGGTCGAGATCAGGATGGTCTTTGTTTCGTCGAAAAATTCGCCCAAAATGGTGTTGAAAAATTCCTTTCTGAAGGCGATGTCCAAGCCCAAAGTGGGTTCATCCAAAAGCAGATATTTCACATCCAGGGAAAGCGTGATCAAAAGATAGAGCTTGGTTTTCATGCCCTTTGAGAGCTTCCCCACCTTCTGTTTGTGAGGCAGATTGCTGATGGAAAAAAGCTTCTGAGCGCGGTCTTCGTTCCAGTTGGGATTCATGCCGCGCACATAGTCCAGGCTCTGTTTCACGGTGAGGCGGTCGTCCAAACCGCTGACGTCTGGAATGAACGCCACATCCTTGAACACGCGATGATCCAGATGCTTCACTTCCATCCCACCCAGGTTCACGCTGCCTTCATGCTTCAAAAGCCCAAGCATGCAGCGCAGCAGGGTGGATTTTCCGGCACCGTTTTTGCCCAAAAGGCCGATCATCTTGCCGCGTCCAAGGCTGAGATTCACGTTGTCCAGCGCCTTGAGCTTGCCGTAGTGTTTGCTGAGATTTTCCACGCGATAAACGTATTCACTCATCTTTTTCTCCATATATTTCTTTAATCATTTTCAAAACATCCTCAAAGGGGACTTGGAGCTGTTGTGCCCGCTGCAAAGCAGGCTCCAACTCTTCCTCAATAAAAGCGCCGGATCGATTCTTGATGATGAGATCGCGGGCGCCCGGGCTCACAAAGATCCCCACTCCGCGGCGTTTATACAAAACACCTTCATCCACCAGGCTGCCCAGCGCATTGCCAACCGTCAAAGGGTTGAGCTCATACTGGCGTGCCAATTCACGGATTGAAGGTATCGCGGCTTCCTCGGGGATCCGTTCTTCCAATATCTGCTCTTCGATGTGTTTGCGAAGCTGCAGATAAAGCGGCGATTCGTTGTTGAATAGTTTCATAAGCACCTTTGTGATATTCAGTTATCTTAAGCTGTCTCAGTGTCATGGTCATCTAATACACCAACACGTTTTCTGTCAAGCGATTTTTTGGGATATTTGGGATTTATCAGGGCATAAATTTATGTATCTCACATTGTCACAGTGAGTTATGTATATGTAGAAATATCTGAAAGGGTTTCCAAAGTTTCATTCTGTGAAGCCGAATGATGTATTTAGAAAAGAGCAAGTATTGGAAAACTGGCTGCTCAAAAAAGCCAAGCACGATAAACTGGTCCCCACAAAAACGGAATTTATCTTGACAGATAGAGCCGAATAAATAGAATTATCCAAGATTTGAATCTTGGGTTTCAGCTTGTTGCAAACTCAAGCAATCTTGCTGATGATTAATGCCTCCATCATATTTATTTGCAAGTCATTAAGGAGAGAAAGATGAAGTATTTCAGGAAGATGATTGGCCCAAAGTGCTATCTTTCACCCATCTCGCTGGATGATACCGAGCGCTATACGGAGTGGGTGAACGATATGGAGATTGGTCAATTCATGTTGTTTTCCGCCACAGTTTTCGATCTCGACCGGGAGCGTGAAGCCCTGCAAAAGCTGATGAAAGATACTGTTTCCTTTGCCATTGTTGAAAACGATACGAATAAAGCTGTGGGAAACAGCGGCCTTTTCGGCATCAGCGAAATTCATCGCCATGCAGAATTCGGCTGCTTTATTGGCGACAAAAGCTATTGGAACCGGGGCTTCGGCACCGAAGCCACCGCCCTGACCCTGGATTATGGCTTCAACGTTTTGAACCTGAAAAACATCTTTTTGCATGTGGTGGAATACAATCGCCGAGCCATCCGCTGCTATGAAAAAGTAGGCTTCAAACTGGTTGGAAAACACCGGAAATATATCTTCATGGCGGGTGAATATCACGATATTTTGATCTATGACATCCTTGCCAGCGAATTTGAAAGCCCTTATGTGAACAAACTTTTTGCCCAAAGCACCAGCGAAGACGCGGGAAGAGGAAAGATCAGCATTGAGCCTTAAGCTTGGCTTGAGCCACAGTCTTGAACAGCCTTTTGCCTCAAAAAGCCCTGGGCTTGGATGCTGCGTCTAATGCATCCAAGGGTAAAAATTGCTGTATTTCCAGTGGCCATAGCATTTAACACCCATCCAGACTTGCATTTCATCAAGAATGATTAGATCACCAAAACATGTTTAACAAGATCAAAGGTCAAAACGGAGCCATTTCAAACCTGAAGGCAGCCATCGCCAACCAGCGTGTTGCACAGGCATACCTGTTTCACGGCGGTCCGGGCACGGGAAAATTTACAACCGCACTGGGGTTTGGCATGGCTTTGAACTGCCTGGCTCAAAGTGAATACCGCCCCTGCGGACAGTGTTCTTCCTGCCGCAAATTTCTGGCCTTGGACCATCCCGATTTGCTCTACGTCTTTCCTTCTTCAAACCTGAAATTGAGCCTTGAAGGAGAGATTGGAAACCCTGAAGCAAGAAAGGAATATGACGAATATATGCAGTTGAAGCGCGAAAGCCCCTGGGAGCAATATCGCTTCAGCACAAACACCATGATCCGCATCGAAAGCATAAACTGGCTGATCCGGCGTTTGAGCCTCAGCGTCCATGAAGCCAGACGCAGGCTCTGTTTGATCGAAAACGCAGACCAGATGAACACCGAATCTCAAAACGCTTTTCTAAAGACCCTGGAGGAGCCTCCTGCGGATACGGTGATCATCCTGACCAGCAGCCAGCCCTCAAAGCTGCTTCCCACGGTGGTTTCACGCTGCCAGCCTCTCCGATTTCAGGATTTGGCGCCCGGGGTGATGGAAGACGTGCTGTGCGATGAATTCCACATCCCCCGCGAACAAGCCAGAGCCGCAGCCCACATCAGTGCTGGCAACATCAAGCGCGCCATCCGCTTTGCTCAAAATGAAAGCTCCGAACTGCGCGCCCAAGCTTTCGAGATTTTGCAGATGACTTCCGAAGGCAAAGACCTGGCTTTGTTTCGCTACATCCAGGCTCTGCCCAAAAGCTTCAATGCAGAAAGCGCCATCGGGGTTTTGCGCTATATCGAAATGTTCATTGGCGATCTGGCTTTGATTGCCGACGCACCCCAGCAGATCGTTAATATCGACAAAGAGGATTTTCTGAAATCCCTGAGGGAAAAGCTTGCCGGGATTGACCCCGCCGAACTCGGTGACCGCATTCTGGATTTCACCAAAACCGTTGAAGACTACACCCGCAGGCTGCAGGGAAACATAAACCCCCGGCTGGTGATGATCAACATGTGCACACACCTGAAAAAGCTGCTGAGCCCATAAAAAACCAGATGACAGAACAAAAACTCATCCGCAATATCAGCATGATGTCTGTCGCCATATTTTTCAGCCGCGTTCTGGGGTTGGTGCGCGATCAGCTCATGGCGTTTTATTTTGGAACCACCTTTTTGAACGACGCCTTCGTGGTGGGATTCAAAATTCCCAACCTTCTGCGCAGCCTCTTTGGAGAAGGTGCTCTGTCTGCGTCCTTTGTGCCAATTTACAACGAAATCGGAATCAAGGAAAGCCGTCACCGTCAAATCAATTTCGCGCTGCAGGTTTTGGGCATCTTAACTTTCTTTCTATTGATTCTCACTGCGATTGGAATCGCCGCAGCCCCGTGGATCGTGAAGCTGCTGTACCCCGGATTGGCTCCAGAGACCACCAGCCTTGCCATCGTCCTCACCCGCATCATGTTTCCCTATCTTTTGTGGATCGGGCTTTCCTCCACCCTGATCGCCATTCTGAATTCCCACGACAAGTTTTTCCTCACCGGGCTGTCTTCCGGGCTTTTGAACCTCGGGATGATCTTCAGCATGGTGCTGCCCCGTTATGCTTTTGGCTTGGAGGGTGTGGCGCTGGTGAAATGGGCTGCCTGGGGCGTTTTTGGTGGCGGATTGCTGCAAACCTTGATCAACTTTCCCTATCTGAAACAGCTTGGCTATCCTCTGAAAATTTTCGTGCGTTTTGGCGGTGAAGCGCTTAAAACAATGTGGACGCGCTTCATTCCTTCCCTGATCGGAGTGGGCATCCGGGAAATCAATTTGGTTGCAGACAGCCTGATGGCGTCGTTTTTGGCGGTGGGCAGCATCTCCGCACTGGAATATGGCTATCGGCTGTTTCAGTTTCCTTTGGGAATGTTCGCCATCTCCACCGGGACGGTGCTTTTACCCACATATTCAAGACTGATGACGCATGGCGACTGGGATGGGCTTTCCAAAAACCTGAGACTGGCGGCGGTGAACCTGACCTATATCATGCTGCCGGTCACGACCCTGATCGTCGCGCTGGGCCCAGATGCGGTCAAAATCGTTTTTCAGCGCGGAGCCTTCGATGCCACAGCCAGCCTCTGGACCGAACAGGCCTTGATCTTCTACAGCCTGGGGCTCATCTTTTTCAGCTTCAACCAAGCTCTCACGCCGCTTTTTTATGCAAACAAGGATACCCGCACCCCCATGCGCATCGCCGCCGCAATGGTGACTCTGAATATAGTATTGAATTTGATTTTGATGCAGTTCATGCAGCATCGCGGACTGGCTTTTGCCACCTCCATCACCGGGATGGTAAACTTTGCCGTTCAGTTCCATCTGATCCGCAAGAAAATGCCCGAAATCAGTTTTGCCGGCATTGTCCCCAATATATTGAAGACCCTCGCCATCTGCGTGGTGATGCTTTTCCTTCTCTTGGGCGCGGAGCGGCTCATCCCCGTGCAGGGTTTTTGGCAGCGGTTGGGCAAACTCGCCGGACTGAGCATCGCCAGCATTCTGTATTTTTATGGAGCCGGTCTCCTCTTAAAACTGGACTTTCTGCCTGAAGCCGCCGCCCGCCTATGGAAAAGATTCCCGAAAAAATAGAGAAAAAACTGCATCTTTTGCCAGAACAGCCGGGGATCTATCTCTGGAAAGATGCGGACGGCAGGGTGATCTATGTGGGCAAAGCGCTTTCGCTGAAAAACCGCATTCGCTCATATCTGAGCACACCGGAAAAGGATGTCAAAACCCGCCTGCTGATGAGCCAGGCACAGGATCTGGACTACATCATCACCCTTTCCGAAAAAGACGCCTTCCTTTTGGAAACCACCTTGGTGAAGCGGCACCGTCCCAAATACAACATTCTGCTCAAAGACGACAAACGCTATCCCTTCGTGAAAATCACCTCGGCGGAACCCTTTCCCCGCCTGATCCTGACCAGAGACCGGGTTGAAGATGGTTCCAGATATTTCGGACCATACACCGATGTGAAATCGCTGCGCCTCACTCTGCGCAATTTTGAATGGGTCTTCCCCATCCGAACCTGCAAACGCGAAATCCCGGCAGACAAGGTTCGCTACAAAAAAGCCTGCATCAACTATCAGCTTGGAAAATGCCTGGCGCCCTGCATCGGAGCGGTTTCACAGGAAGAATATCTGCGCGTGGTGAAAAGGTTGGTGGCTTTTTTTGAAGGACGCCACCAGGAAGTTTTGGAAGAGCTGCGCGCTGAAATGAATCAACAATCCGAAAACTTGGAATTTGAACAGGCGGCCAAAAGCAGAGATAGAATTCAAGCCATCGAACGCATCCAAAAGCGCCAGGTGGTGCATTCCATCGAAGCGCGAAACCTCGATGTGATCGGCTTTTACCAGGAGGAAAATGTGGCTGTGGCGGCGGTGCTGCGAATCATGAATGGAATGGTGGTAAACCGCGAGGACTATCCCCTGAGCAATGTGTCAAACATTGAATCTCAGGACGTTTTGGCGGCTTTCATCAAACTGTATTATGCGGATAAGGACATGCTGCCCGAGGAGATTTTGCTTCCCTTGGAACCCTCTGACTTTGATGAACTTCAAACCTGGCTGAAAGGCAGGCTGCACCTTCCTCAACGTGGTGACAAAAGCCACCTGCTGGCCATGGCAAAACGCAATGCTTTCCAACTGGTGGAAGAACGCAAACTGGCCCATATCCGGCGCGCGAACCGCACCATCTTTCCGGTTCAGGAATTGAAGGAAAAGCTGGCTCTGCCAAAGCTGCCGCGCAAAATGGTCTGCCTGGATATTTCCACCATCCAAGGTTCGAACATGGTTTCCTCCGCTGTGTTTTTTGAAAACGGCAAACCCAAAAAGAGTTTCTACCGGCGTTTCATCATTCGTGAAATTGACACTCAAAACGACTATGCCGCATTGCAGGAAACCCTTTCCCGCTTTTTGGAGGAAACCCACAAGAATGAAGCCATGCTGCCCGACCTCATCATCATCGACGGCGGCAAAGGTCAGCTTTCAGCCTGCAAAAAGGTTTTGGACAGTTCCGAACATTCAGACATTCCGATCCTTTCCCTGGCAGAGCGGGCGGAGGAGGTTTTCCTGCCCGGACGCTCGGACTCGATAACCCTGCCGCGTTCATCGGCATCACTGCGCCTATTGATTGCCATCCGCGATGAAGCACACCGTTTTGCCATCACTTTCCACCGTTCCCGGCGCTCCAAACGCACGCTGCTGAGCGAATTGGAAGATATCCCGGGTGTGGGTGAACACACCAAGTTCCTGCTGCTCAAGCAATTTGGCTCGGTGGAGGGAGTGCGCAAAGCCGAAGTGGACCAACTGATGACGGTGAAGGGCATTGGCCGCCAAAGGGCGTTACAAATCTACGAGCATTATCATAGCAGTTAATTATTTCCTCTCATTTGCATCCGGGTCATTGAAATTCTTTTTTGCAACCCTCACTTGTATTGTCAGTTACAGTTCTGAAAATAATTTTCGTTATTTCTTGACAAAAAAAGCCTTTGGTTTTTGTTGAATTCAATTAAACAAAAAGTATTGAATTGAGGTGAGTTATGTTGCAAATGTACCCGAAACCCCGTAAAAAATCTGTGATGCCCACGGATTATCGGAACAAAATCCTGAACGCAGCCAAAAAAGCTTTTTCGCAAAAAGGCTATGCGAAATGCACCATGTCGGACGTGGCAAATCAAGCCAAAGTGGGCATTGGCACCCTCTACAACTATTTCAAAAACAAGGACGAACTCCTTCAGCTCTGCATTCAAAAGACCATCCAGGATGAACTTGAGGTTATTCATAAGAACAGCCAGCATATTGAAGACCCGCTGGATAAATTGCGCTATTTCTTCGCCGAACATTTTAATTTGCTGAAAGAGAATCCCACCTTGGCACGGCTTCTTTTGGTTGAAGTTCGCCAAAGTGAAGGCTTCTACAAAAGAAACCCCACCTACAATCCCATGAAATTCTACCTGGATTTCTACAAAAAAATATACGATGAAGCACTCGAGAAAAAAATGATCCGCAACGTGGATACGGAAGCTTTGGTGCACCTCATTGTGGGCACCCAGGAAGTGCTTTTGCTGCAATGGTTTATCCTCGGTGAAGATTTCGATATTGAAACCATTTTCCAAGGAGTGCGCGACATCGTGAAATTCGGTGTGGATAAATAATCCCCTCTTCTCACTAAAAACCTTGGCCTGTCACCCGACAGGCTTTTTTTATCTCAGTTTTTTGATCAAGAGTTAAGAATATGCCTGGACTTCAACCATGCATTAACGCTCACCTTCTGGGCGGATCAACTTCTCTCCTTGATCTTGATTATCGATCAACCTGGTTCAGGACGGGTCACATTAAGTTTGCAACCATGTTTCGAGGCGTCGATCACTTCTTAATCAAGCCTTAATCAAGTCTTAACTATTAACGCTTGATTAAGACTTGATAATCACTTGATTAAGGCTGTGGCTCAAGAAGCGGACAGCTTCATTTCCGTCAGAAAGATCATTGCCATCCTGTAATAGATTGACTTAACGTATTGTAAAATGGCATGGATAAACCATCCAAAAGGGTTTGCCCACCACGTGACATGATGAGTGTTTTCCACATCAAAAACCCCGATTCCGGCAAAACCCGCAGGCAAGGCTAAGATTTTCCTTGTCAAATGCCCTCAGCTTTAAAAGATGGCAAAAAACACAAAAAAGGATCTGATAATGAAGCTTTCACAACGCGCGCTGGAAATCCAGGCCTCCCCCATCCGCAAGCTGATGCCCCACGCTGTGGCAGCAAAACAACGCGGCACAAAAGTATTTCACCTCAACATCGGCCAGCCCGATATTCCCACCCCTCACCAGATGATTGAAGCCTACCACTCTTTTTCAGAAAAAGTGCTGGCTTATGGACCCTCACAGGGCTTGGACGTCTATCGAGACGGTTTGGTGCAATATTATGCCCGCCACAACATTCCCTTGCAGGAAAACCAAATCATTGTGACCCAAGCCGGCTCGGAAGCCGTCACATTTGCAATGATGGTGGTGGCGGAAGCGGGGGACGAAATCATCGTTCCAGAGCCTTTTTACACGAACTACAACGGCTTTGCCACCATGGCGGGCATCACCATCCGTCCTTTGCTCACCGTTGCTGAAGATGGGTTCCAACTTCCTCCAAACGAAGCAATCGAGGCGCTCATCGGTCCCAAAACCAAAGCAATCATGATTTGCAACCCCGGCAACCCCACCGGCACGGTCTATACCAAGGAAGACATCTTCCGCCTGGGAGAGCTTGCCAAGCGTCACGGCCTCTATGTGATCTCCGACGAAGTGTATCGTGAATTTATATATGAAGGGCTTTCCCACACCAGCATGCTGCAGGTTCCCGGGCTGGAGGAGCACGCCATCGTGGTGGACAGCGTTTCCAAGCGCTACAGTGCCTGCGGTGCCCGCATCGGCTGCATCGTTTCCCGGAACAAGGAACTGATGGCTGCCACGCTCAAGTTTGCCCAAGCCAGGCTTTGCCCTCCAACTGTGGACCAGCTTGCCTCGCTGGCTTGCGTGCCTCTTGCAGACGACTTTTTCAAACCCCTCATCGCGGAATATCAAGCCCGGCGCGATCTGGCCTATGATGCTCTGATGAAGATCCCCGGTATGGTTTGCGTTAAACCCCAGGGTGCTTTCTATATTTTGGTGAAGCTTCCTGTGGACGATTGTGAAAAATTCATCATCTGGATGCTTGACGAATTCAATATCGACAATGAAACCGTGATGGGCGCTCCCGGCGAAGGTTTTTATGCCACACCCGGCCTGGGAAAAAACGAAATGCGCCTGGCGTATGTGCTTAACGAAGATGAACTTGCCCGTGCGATGAGTGTGTTCGCCCGCGGATTTGAGGCTTACAAAAACCTTTAACAAACCATAAATCAAGGCGGCCAAATGAAAACCAAGCGTAAGATCGAGCCCTATCTCTATCTGCTTCCGGCGCTGGTGCTGTTGTTGCTGTTTCGCTTCATACCCATTCTGATGTCCTTTGCCATCAGCTTTTTCGATTTTGGGGTCACCAACATCGGAAAGTTTACCGGTTTTGGACACTACAGCAGGCTTTTTGCAGATAAAGAGTTTTGGCAGTCCATGGGAAACACCCTCTGGCTGGTGCTGATTGCGGTTCCCGCCAGCATCATCCTGCCGCTGATCTTTGCCCAGCTGCTGAACCAGGTGGAGCGCTTCAAAGGCTTTTTCCGCACCATCTATTTCATGCCTTTCGTAACCTCGCTGGTGGCTGTGTCCATCGTTTGGAAAATCATTTTTTCCGAACAAGCCGGCTTGGCAAACACCTTTTTGGAATGGCTGGGAATGAAGCCCCAGCTTTGGCTTGCCGAGCCCAAGGGAATTCTGCCCCTGTTTTTGGAAAACATCGGCATCACGGCACCGCAGTGGATGGACGGCTGGCTGGGCGGACCCTCTCTGGCTCTGTTTTCCATCATCATCATGACGGTTTGGAAAAGCCTGGGCTACAACACCATCATCTACCTGGCTGGCTTGCAAAACATTTCCAAGGTTTACTATGAGGCTGCCGATATCGATGGAGCCGGAAAGCTGCGCCAGTTCTTCAAAATCACCGTGCCGCTGATCTCCCCCACCACCTTCTATGTGCTTTTGATGACCACCATCGTCAGCTTTCAAACCTTTGCCCAAATCTATATGATGACGGACAAGGGCGGCCCCCTGGGCACCACGAAGTTGATTGTGTATTACATCTATGAAAAAGGATTCGACAAAATGGACATGGGCTATGCCAGTGCCGCCGCCATCATTCTTTTCATCGTGATTCTGGCACTCACCCTGCTGCAGCGTCGGCTGGAAAAAAAGGTTAACTACTAAGGGGAGTTGAAGATGAAAAATCCAATCGCCTCCGCACTTACTTACATTTTCCTGATCATCTTCGGCGCCGTGATGGTGGTTCCCTTCATTTGGATGCTTTCCACGTCGCTGATGACCCAGGGTGAATTCAATAAAAACGATTCCATCTTCATTCCCAAGGAAGAATATCACGTTTGGCAGGATGGGGATACGGAACGTCGCGTGATCTTGGTTCAAAGCAAGGACGGCAAGGCCGTGATCCACGTTTTGAACAGCGAAGGCCAGATCTCCACAGATTTTGAAGAATATCTGGAAGTGCCGGACGATCAGGTGAAAATGGTGCGCAAAAAGCCCAGCTTCCACTTCGACAACTTTGTGAAGGCCTTCAAAAAAGTCCCCTTTGCCACCTATTTTGCGAATACGCTCTACGTCTCCTTCATCACGCTCATCGGGGTTTTGATCAGTTCGGTTTTGGCAGCCTACGCCTTTGCGCGCCTTGAGTTCAAGGGCAAGGACCTGATCTTCTACCTCTTTTTGAGCATGATGATGGTGCCGGAGCCCATCTATATCATTTCGTCCTACATCATGTTGGACAAATTCAACTGGCTGGATACCTACAACGCGCTCATCATCCCCTGGTGTGTGAATATCTTCACCATCTTCCTCTTCAGGCAACACTTCAAGAGCCTGCCGCAGGAGCTTTTCGACGCCGCTTCGATTGACGGCTGCAGCACCTTTGGCATGCTCACCCGCGTGGTTTTGCCTCTTTCAAAAGGGGTGATGGCCACCGCAGCGGTCTTTTCCGTGATCGGCTCCTGGAACAGTTTCATGTGGCCGCTGGTGATGACCGACCGCCCGGAATTGCGCGTGTTGCAGGTGGGGCTCAGCTATTTCAATCAGGAAGCCTCCACTCAAACCACACTGTTGATGGCGGCATCCACATTCAGCATCGTGCCCATTCTCATCATCTTTTTCCTGGCTCAAAAACAGATCATTGCCAGCTATGCCAAGGCTGGCTTGAAAGACTAAAAGGGAATTTTTTATGAACAAGCGTAAAACAGATGTGCGTCACATCAAAAAACAAATCCAAAAACAGGAAGTCATCAAGCATAAGGAATATAAGGTTCCGGAAAAGCCCAAGCCGCTGGAAGACTTCCGTTTCCGTCCCCAGCCTTTGGCAAATCCGAAGCTGAACAACATCGTTGCCTGGGCTGTTTTTGCCGTGGTGATACTGATTTACCTGCTCACCCAGGCGCGCAGCACCTCCTTTTGGGATTCGGGTGAATATGCCACCTGCGTGAGCATCCTCGGTGTTCCACACCCTCCGGGAAACCCGTTTTATGTGATTTTGGGACGCGCCTTGGTCACCCTCTTTGGCGGACTCTTTTCCCATGCCCAGATAGCGGCGTTTATGTCCGGACTCTTCAGCGCTTTTGCTGCCATGTTCACCTATCTCATCACAGTTCAGCTGGTCAGCATGCTGCGCGTCCGGGATTGGGAGGCAATGTTTGCCGGGATCGTGGCATCGCTGCTCACGGCTTTTTCCTTCACCTTCTGGATGAATGCTGTGGAAGCCGAAGTCTATTCCGGACTTGTCTTCTTTGTGAACCTGATCATCTGGCTCACGCTGCGCTGGGTGGATAAATCCCGGGATTTTGATAATCAAAACGGTCTCCTGCTCATTGTTTATCTGTTTTTCGTGGCTTTCAGTATGCACCAATCAGCGCTGCAAATCGCCCCGGCGGTATTGTTTATCGTGGTTTGGCCCCTGCTCTATCAAGGCTCAAAAGAAAGCAAATTCTGGGGAAAATTTGTGGGCTACGGTTTGGCGCTGGTGCTCAGCTACTGGATTTTTGGACTCATCGGAAAAGCAGCCAATTTGGACGTTTTGGATAAACTTGGCTTTGCCCTGTGCATCATTGTTTTGATGGTGATTGAACTGCGCGAAGTCTTTGATCGCAAGCTTTGGTTCCTGAGCGTGGCGCTTGTGATCATCGGAGTTTCCGCCCATATCTACATTCCCATCCGTGCTGCGGACACGCCGTTCATCAATCTTGGCAATCCCAGCAATGTGGAAAGTTTTCAGAAATATCTAGCGCGCGATCAATATGGTCAAACTTCGATGTTTGAACGACGCGGCAGCTTTAAACATCAGATGGGACACCACTTCTTCCGCTATTTTGGCTGGCAATGGTTCAGAACCGAAGGTCTGCCAAAAACCACCAAGCTGCCCGGCTCCATGATCTCATTTTTGGGCATACTGTTTGTGGCTGTCATCAGTCTCTTTGGCGCTTGGTTCCACTGGAAGAACAATAAACACAGCTTTGCCTACCTGCTCGCCATCATGTTTTGCGTGACCCTGCTCTGGGTATTTGTGATCAACCTTTCGGATCAGGAAGTGCGCGACCGGGACTATTTCTTTGTGATTGCCTATAATATGTGGACCATCTGGATTGGCATCGGCGCTTTGGCTGTTACCAGATTGGTGAACAACAAAAGCATCAAGATGGCAATCGTGGCGGTGATGCTCGCACTTCCAGTTTTGAATATGGCGCTGCAGTATCGTGAACACGACCGCTCACGTGAATTCATTGCCTTGGACTACGGGCTCAACTTCCTCAATTCCGTGGAGGAAAACGCCATCATTTTCACAAATGGAGACAACGACACCTACCCCCTCTGGTATGCACAGGCGATGGCAGACCCCTATGCCAAGGAATATATCCACAAAGCGCGGGACATCTATCCCACCTCTGAATCTGACGCCGCCATCCAGCGTGCCATGGAATATAAGAATAAACACCTCAAAGGCATCAGGAAAGACGTCACCGTGGCAAACCTGTCTTTATTGAATACAGCGTGGTATATCCGGCAGTTGCGGGACCGCGAAGGTGTGTTGATCGACTGGACTGAAGATGAGATCGATTCCTTGGATAAAGGTCCTGATTCCTACCATCCCTATTTGTGGCAGGACAAGGTCGATTTTGTTGCAGGCGATCCCGCAGGGGAACAGCGCTTTTCCATAAACTATCTGGAAAACGCTCAAAACAGCGAAATGACCGGAGCCTTCTATCCTCTGCGCGGTTCGGATTTTGCCGCTTTGAAGATCGTTCAAGACAACTTTGGCAAGCGCCCCATCTATTTTGCCGTCACCTGCGAAACCAATGTTGGCTTTGATGAGCACCTGCGCAGCGAAGGCATGGTTTACCGCATTGTGAGCAGCAAGGGTGAATTTGACGAACAGCTTGATATCGAACGCCTGCTCACAAACATCGACAAAGTCTATCAATATCGCTCCATCCACGATGACAGGGTTTTCAAGGACGACAACATGCAGCGCCTTGTGATGAACTATGGTTCAGGCTTCAGCCGCGCCGCCATCTGGTTTGCCAAAAACAGACAATTCGACAAGGCAGAACAATATGCCCAAAAGGCGAAAACGTTCATCGACAGCGATCTGCGCCTCACTGAGTTTTGGGTTTACCAATATGCCGGTATGGGACAGCTGAATGAGCTTGACGCCTTCATTGACACTCATATTATGTCTCATCCGGATGCGGTTCGCATCTATAACAGCTACGCATTGAACTCCCTGGCGAAAGACTACCCCCAATATTTCCCGCGCTACATGAAAAAGATGCTATTAGCCTGGCCGGATGAGATGGATTATGCGGATTTGGCAATTTATTATGGCAACAAGTATGAACTCATGCCCCAGGTGGAAGCCATGCTGGACAGCCTTTGGCTGCAAAGAAAGCTTGGCTACAGCCTTCAGGACCTGACCACCCGCATTGGGCAGCTATATCACGATGATGACATGATCGAAGATGGATTCTGATTTATTGGAATCATGACTTCTCCGCAAGCGGGAATGAGCAGGCCTCATTCCCGCTTTTTTTCGTTCAGAGACAGCTTTGCTGCCAACAAATCATTGACAGAAATGATGCAATGTGCAGCTTAGCAAAAAATATAAACCAATCAAATCAACATAAAAAAGGAGCAAACCATGAAGCTGGAAATATGTGTGGATTCAGTGGAATCCGCCGTGATTGCCCAGGAAGCGGGCGCAGACAGAATCGAACTTTGTTCTTGTTTGGATGTGGGCGGGCTAACCCCCTCTCTGGGTGCCATCACCTCTGCCAAAAGTGTGTTGGAGATTCCCATCCACGTGCTCATTCGTCCTCGGATGGGAGATTTTTGCTATTCGGATCTTGAATTTCAACAGATGCTCCGGGATCTGCGGCTCGCCAAAGACACCAAAACCGAGGGTGTGGTTTTTGGAATCTTAACCCCGGATGGCAAGGTTGACATCTATAGAACCGCTCTGCTGCTTGAAGCTGCCAGACCGCTTCAGGTCACCTTCCACCGTGCTTTTGACTTTTGCGTGGATCCTTTTCAGGCCTTGGAAGATCTGATCTCACTGGGTGTGGATAGAATCCTGACGTCCGGACAAAAAAACACGGCGCCCCAAGGCGCTCCTTTGTTGAAGGAATTGATCGAAAAGGCGGACAACAGGGTCATCATCATGCCCGGAAGCGGCATCAATTCGCAAAACCTGCCCAGCTTGATCAAGGATACCGGTGCCAGGGAATTCCATCTCTCCGCATCCCGCTTTTTACCCAGCCCCATGCTGAGCAAAAACCAAACTTTGGACCCCAAAGGTTTTGGAAATGCGGAACTCTCCCTGCGCCAGGCTGATGGAGATGAGATCAGAAAAATCAGGCAACTGCTGTCATGAAACACATCGCCATCGGTGGTTTTTTTCACGAATCCAACAGCTTCAACCCCATCATCACCGGCGCTGAAGACTTCCTGATTTTTGAAGGTGATGAGATCCATACACAGGGTGTCAACTACCTTCAAGCCAAAGGGATTGCGGATTTTTTTGGAGACAAAGAGGATTGCCGGCTCATCCCGCTGGTTTTTGCGCGCGCTGTTCCCAACGGTTTGGTGGAGGAAGCCCTCTATTTGAAACTGAAGGATAGGTTTTTTGAGCTGCTGGAAGATCAGCCTCGGCCGGATATATTTGTGTTGGCATTGCATGGCTCCATGCGTGTGCAGCATATCGGCTCGGCTGAGACGGATCTCTTGGAAGCCATCAAAGCGCGTTATCCGGATCTGCCCATCGTTTGCGGACTGGACATGCATGCCACCGTGACCCAGAAAATGCTCCAACTTGCCACTGCCATGGTTGGCTACAAAACTGCTCCGCATCTGGACGCCTGGGAAACCGGACAACACGCTGCGCGCATGGCTTGGGAAATCCTTTTTGAACAAGCAGATCTGCGCATGGCGGCGGTGAAAATCCCCGCTTTGATCGCAGGCGAAAAATCCGAAACCGACCATCCGCCCATGAAGGATTTGATCGCGGAATTGCACAGTTTGGAAGCAGATGAGAGCATCGCTGCCGCCTCCTATCTTTTGGGTTTTCCCTGGGCTGATGCTCAGGAAAATGGCGTCACCGCCTTGGTGGTGAGCAAAAATGAACACAGCCAGGCTCAGGAAGCTGCACAGATGCTTGCAGACAGGTTTATTGAATTCAAATCCAAGTTTGACTTTTCCATGCCTGCCCATCCTTCGGAAGAAGCTCTGCTCCTGGCTTTACGCGAAAACCTTCGTCCTATTTTTGTGTCCGACTCCGGAGATAATCCCACCGCTGGTTCCACTGGAGACAACACTGGCATCATTTCCCTGCTTTCTGGACCACTGAAAGAAAAAACCCGGGGAAAGAAGATACTGGTGGCTGGCATCTTCGACCCCAGCGCCGCGTCAAAATGCAAAGCCAATTTGACCCGTAAAATATGCTTGAAGGTTGGCGGAAACTACGACACAAAATACAGCCAGCCTGTGGAACTGACCGGCATTCCAATAAAAATGCTGGAAGAATTCGGTCCCTTCCGCAGTGAGCTGATCCTGTTCCAAACCGCTGAATTCTATCTCATCATCACTTCCAAGCACATCGGCTTCACAGCAGTGGATATGTTCCAGGCTTTGCAGATCGACTATCTGCAAACGGATGTGATCGTGGTGAAGCTGGGCTATCTGACCGAAGACTTCAAAGCCATTGCCGCAAAGTCCTATCTGGCGCTCACCCGCGGCTGCACCGATGAGGTTCTCAGCCGCTTGGACTACACCCACAAATACGAATTGATTTGACATAGTTGTAATAATCATCGTGAAAATCGTGAAAATAAACCTTGACACAAAAATGAAGGGCATGGATATTGTAATCAGTCGTTTCGGCATATTATAGATTATGATTAGCGAGGGATGTCAAAAGCCTTCAAGAAACCTGAGAAATAATGAGTTGGGATCACCCCCATATTTGTGACTCAACTTTTCTAAGAGGTGAAGTCATGACACTATCTATCTCAAACCGGGCATTCTTACTCTTGGCAGTGAGTTTTTTTGTTTCCACAGCGCTTTGGGGTCAGAACGACATGCCGCTGATGGCGGAATTTGAAGGAGAGCATCATTGCTCAACGTTTGGTCATACCTTAGTCAGTCTCGACTTCAATCATGACGGTTACGATGATTTGATAGTGTGGTCTTTTGCCTGGGGCTACAATCACAGTCAGGCTATGCCGGCACTTGGAAAGGTAGATATATATTTTGGCTGTCCCGACTTTTGTTCAGCAACTCAGCCATCCCTGAGCCGTGAGGGGTATTATTGGGATGATGGAACACGTACCCGGGCATATACACCATTAAATTTGGGCGATTTGAACGGCGACGGCTATGATGATCTGGGCATCGTGGAATGGACTCCCAGAAGAAGTTATAAGCTGCTGATTTTTTACAGCGGGCCAAATGCCGGTCTCCAGGATCCGGATTACATTATTGAGCTTCCAGATGATGGCCGTATCTCGTATTACTGGAGCAGATTGGGAGATGTCGATGGAGATGGTTTTGACGATATCGGTTTATCTTATCATTGGCCTAATATACTTACTCGTACTTTTAACATAATTTGGGGCGGTTCACTCGAATTACAGACAGTGTTTAGCATTGTTTATCCTGTACCTGTAGGCTTTAAAATCTGCGGACTTGGTGACATTAACAACGATGGTTTCCATGACTTTTCAATCATTGTAGCGGGTTCTGGTCAACGCTATATCGAAAACATCTACTTTGGCAACAGTCAAAGAGAATTTTCAGACTTCCTTGGACTCTTTGAGTGGCAATCTTGGCTTATCCCATCGAGTCGCGCCTTGGGAGACCTGAATGGTGACGGCTATCACGACTTCTTTGGCTTTGGAAATTCTGAGGGGATGAAAATCTGGTTTGGCTCAGACAGCTTCCTGCCCATGCAGCCTCCAGACCTCAATTTGTTACCGGTTTGTATTGGCGATATTGGGTCCAGAAGCTTAAAATTTGGTGATGTGAACGGAGATGGTTATGACGATGTCGTTGGGGCAAACTACGGTCAGCGGATATTTGCAGTGTGGCTCGGTGGCAGCAAGATGAACTCTGAAGTTGACCTGATCAAATATAGAGGTTACAGTCGTTTTGGTTATGGCATGGCGGTGGGAGACTTTAACGGCGATGGCTATGATGATGTGGCTGTCGGCGCACCCGGCAGCGACCCCGAACATGATTCCTTCAACCCGGGTTATCTGTTTGTTTTCGCGGGGAATGGCGACTTCGTTGGCAACAAGGATGAAACCCTGCCTCCCTTTGGTGAACAACTGGAGCTAAGTGTTTATCCCAATCCTGTCGATACAAGCGGCAAGCTCACCATTGAGCTCAAAGACCGCAACAGCTCCCCGCCTGCGGGCATCAAGATCTACAATATCAGAGGTCAGTTGGTATATGAAGCCCAAAGTGACCAAACAAAACATGAAATCAAGGAACTTTCGAAAAAGGGCTTTTCCGCAGGAGTGTATATCGTTAAAGCTCAAGTGGGAAAGCAACAGGCAAGCAAGAGATTTACCATTATGAAATAGGAGGAAAAAATGAAAAAAATGGTATTATCGTTGACTCTGCTGTTAGTTACGGTGTTCATTATGGCGGGTGAAGCATCCGATTTTTTGAAGAAAAATTAGGCTATTTTAAAAATGGGGGAATGCCAAAGGATAGTTTCGCTTGACAGAAACCGCATCCCCGCAGTATGTGAACATATATTCATATAGATGAGGTTCACATGCACGCAACTTATTTATATAAAGGGCTTTCGCAAGACGAAGCCGAAACTTTGCAAGCCGCTTTGCCGGATGAGCGCACAATTGGCATCTTGAGCGATTTCTTCGGCGTTTTTGCCGACAGCACCCGCCTGCGTATACTTTGGTTCCTTTCCCATAAGGAACTTCGCGTGGCGGATCTTGCCGCCTTGGTCGGGATGCAGCAATCCGCGGTTTCACACCAATTAAAAACCCTCAGGCTGCAGCGTTTGGTAAAATTCCGCCGCGAAGGCACCACGATCCACTATTCCCTGGACGACGACCATGTACGCCATATTTTTGATGTGGCTTTGGCACACATCCGCGAGGGACAACTGCCATGACGGTTCGCGAATACGACATTCAAAACCTCGGCTGCGCCGGATGTGCCAGTAAGATCGAGGCGCAAATCAAAGCCCTTCCAGAAGTTCACGACGTAAACCTGGATTTTGTGAACCGCAAGCTGATCGTGCAATATCATTCCACCGTGGATTCACCTCTGCAAAAGCTGAACAGCATTGCCGACGCCATCGAACCGGGCGTGAGCATCACCGCTGGCGGCGAAAGCCAGTCCCACGATAAAAACACTGAGCTCTGGCTCACCCTGGGGCTTGCCGCTGCCTTCACCGTCGCCACCTTTTTCCTGCCCGAGATTCTGGTGCCGTGGTTCGGCGTTGCAGCCTGGCTGCTGGCGGGCTACCGCGTGCTCATCAAAGCGGGAAAATCGCTGTTTTCGCGCCAGATGTTTTCCGAACATCTTTTGATGGCAATTGCCACCATCGGCGCCGTGGTTTTGGGCGAATATGCCGAAGCAGCCGCAGTGATGATCCTGTATGAACTTGGTCAATGGCTGGAACACCGCGCTGTGGAGCATTCCCGCAACCTGATCCGCGGCATGCTTTCTCTGAAGCCGGACAAGGCACATTTGCTCACGGATTCCGGAATCGAGGATGTGGCGCTGGACAGCGTGCCCATCGGTTCCATCATCCAGATCCGCCCCGGCGAAAGGGTTCCCCTGGATGGCGAAGTGGTCAAGGGCGAAAGCTCTGTGGACAGTTCCACCCTCACCGGTGAGGCGGAACCGCTCTTTGTGGGTCCCGGTGCCAAAATCTTTGCCGGCTTTTTGAACCACAGCGGCCTTTTGGAAATGAAGGTGGGTTCCACCGAGGCGGAAAGCACGGTAAACCGCATCCTGGATCTGATCGACAACGCCGGCTCCCGCAAGTCGCAGCAGGAAAAATTCATCACGCGCTTTGCCCGGGTTTACACACCCGCCGTGGTTGCCGTCGCCTTTCTGGTTTTTCTCATCCCCACCCTGCTGGGGCATTCCGCCGCAAACTGGTTCCACCGTTCCCTGGTTTTCCTGATCGTATCCTGCCCCTGCGCGTTGGTGATCTCGATTCCGCTTTCCTACTACATCGGCATCGGCGTGGGAGCCAAAAAAGGCATCATTTTCAAGGGCAGCGAATATCTGGATGTGTTACGTCAAGTGAAAACCGTGGTTTTCGACAAAACCGGCACCCTCACCACCGGCGAATTGAAAGTGGAAAAAGTATTGGTGGAAGACGACGCCGAACCCGTGGAACTGCTCCACACAATCTGGCTTTGCGAACACAATTCCTCCCACCCCTTTGCCCGAGCCATCCAAAATGCCTATGAGGGTGACTACGACCCGCAAAAAGTGAACGCCTATTCCGAATATCCGGGCAAGGGCGTCCTGCTGCAATATGGCACGGACAGGCTGATTGCCGGCTCGGCAGACTTTTTGAGCGAACACGGCTTTGTGGGACTGATCGATTCCGGAGTCCACAGCACCGTGCACGCCGCCAAAAACGACCTCTATCTGGGTTGCCTCACTTTTTCCGACGCCATCAAACCCGGCATCCAGGAAGCCCTCGCCCAGCTTAGAAAACAAGGTGTTCGCCAGATGGTCATGCTTTCCGGCGATCGCAGCGCCAAAGCCCAACAGGTTGGGCTAGAAACCGGCATGGACGAAGTGCAAGCCGAACTGCTGCCCTCCCAAAAGCTGGACAGCCTGGAACAAATCATGGCAAAGCACCCTGGAAAAACCGCCTTCGTGGGCGACGGCATGAACGATGCACCCGCTTTGGCAAGAGCCGACGCCGGAATCGCCATGGGTGGAATCGGCAACCAATCCTCCGTGGAAACCGCCGGCATTGTGCTGTTGAACGACAAACCGGAACAGCTTGCCGCAGCTTTCCAGCTTTCGCGCAAAACCGGCATTTTGGTGCTGCAAAACATTTCCTTTGCGCTGGGGGTGAAGGCCCTGGTGATGGTTTTGGGCGTCAGCGGCATTTCCGGACTGTGGGAAGCCGTGATCGCAGACGTTGGCGTCACGCTTTTGGTGATCTTCAATGCCCTGCGCATGCTCCGCAGCGAACGCCGGACTTGACAAAATCACGCCTTAAAACTGCTTTGGCAATTCAACTTAAATTTAATTTGGAGAAACCATGTCCATAAAGATCACTTTGCCCGACGGCTCGATCAAAGAATATGCCCAACCCGTAAGCGCACAGCAAGTTGCCCAAGACATCAGCCCCAGGCTGGCAGACGCCTCTGTGGCGGCGGAACTGGATGGCAAACTCATCGACCTGAACCAGATTATCGACCACGATGCCAATCTGATTTTGCACACCTTCAAAACCGAAACCGGAAAAGACATCTATTGGCACAGCACCGCCCACCTCATGGCGCAGGCGGTGAAACAGCTTTTCCCGGATGTGAAGGTGACCATCGGGCCCGCCATCGAACAGGGTTTTTATTACGACTTCGACCGCGACAAACCCTTCACAGAAGAAGAGCTTCAGCAGATCGAAGACCGCATGGTGCAGCTGAGCAAGGAAGCCCTGCCCTATTCTCGCAAAGAGCTTTCCAAAGCTGAAGCCATCGAAATTTTCAAAGCGCAAAACGAAGACTATAAGATCGAGATTTTGAACGAGATTCCGGATGAAGACACCATCAGCACCTACACCCAGGGCGATTTCATCGATCTTTGCCGCGGTCCGCACATCCCCCACACTGGAAAAATCAAGGCGGTCAAACTGCTCAAAAGTTCCGGTGCCTACTGGCGTGGCGATGAAAAGAACAAAATGCTCCAGCGTATCTATGGCATCAGTTTTCCCACCGCCAAGGAACTGGATCAATACATGGAATTTCTGCGTCAAGCCGCTCTGCGCGACCATCGCAAGCTGGGCAAGGACCTGGATCTTTTCTCCATCAATGAAGACATCGGACCCGGCTTGGTTTTGTGGCATCCAAACGGCGCCATGATCCGCCATCTGATTGAAAACTATTGGCGTGAAGAGCATCTGCGCCGAGGCTACAAACTGGTTTACACGCCCCATGTGGGACGCGCCCAGCTTTGGGAAACCAGCGGTCACCTTGGTTTTTACAAGGAAAACATGTATGCCGCCATGGATGTGGAAGGTCAGGATTACTACATCAAACCGATGAACTGCCCCTTCCACATCGCAATCTACAATTCAAACCTGCACAGCTATCGCGAATTGCCCATCCGTCTGGCAGAGCTTGGAACCGTTTACCGCTATGAACGTTCCGGAGTTTTGCACGGCCTGATGCGCGTGCGCGGCTTCACCCAGGACGACGCCCACATCATTTGCACTCCCGAACAGTTGAATGATGAAGTGGAAAAACTGATCGTGCTGTCGATGGATATGCTCAAACACTTTGGTTTCCAGGAATTCCTGGTCTATCTGAGCACCCGTCCCGAAGAAGCTGTGGGCGAACCCGAGGATTGGGAAACCGCCACCCAGAGCCTGCGCAGTTCCCTGGAAAAAATCGGCATAGACTATGAAGTTGACGAAGGCGGGGGCGCTTTCTACGGCCCCAAGATCGACATCAAGATCAAGGACGCCCTGGGTCGCGCCTGGCAATGCAGCACTATCCAGTTCGACTTCAACGAACCCACCCGCTTCAACATGAGCTACATCGGTGCCGACAACGCTCAACACCGTCCGTTCATGGTTCACCGTGCCATCCTGGGTTCCGTGGAACGCTTTTTTGCCACGCTCCTGGAATATCACGGCGGAAACCTGCCCCTGTGGCTGGCGCCTATCCAGCTCATGATTTTGCCCATCACTGAACAGCAGTTGGACTACGCACGCAAGCTGGAAGAGGAATTTCGCCTGAAAGGCCTGCGCTGCGAAGTGGACACCCGCAACGAAAAGATTGGCTACAAAATCCGCGATGCCGAGATGAAAAAGATCCCCTTCATGGCGATCGTCGGCAAAAAGGAAGAGGAAGCACAAGCGCTCTCGCTGCGCCAGCACACCGTTGGCGACTTGGGCTCGATGAACCTGGAAGACGCCCTGCATAAGTTGCAGGAATCCTAAGCCCAGCGGCGTTTTTTCAGCAGCCTATTCTTCCTGGGAACTCCCCGCCTGCTTTTCAAACACCAGGCTGGCTTGATTTTCGCGCGTGACCCGGTGAAAAGCCCAAAGCGACAGCGCCAAAATCACCAACGCGGGCGCAATCACCCAATAGCGCAGGTTTTCAGCATCCACAACGATGAATTTCATCCAGCTCTTTTCGGCAAAAAGCCCGATAAAGAGTGCAAGAGAGTTGTTGATGGTGTGGGAAAGCATTGAATTGATGATACTTCCCGAGCGTGAGCTGAGATAACCCAGCAGGATTCCCAAGATCAAAACCGGTATAAAACGGAAAGGGTCAAGGTGGAAAAGCGCGAACAGCAAAGCGCTGATGATCACCGGTTGCCAAAACTTTCCCTTTTCAAAAAAGCGGATCAGGAAACCGCGAAACATCAGTTCCTCGCAGATTCCGGGCATCACTGCAATCACCAGAAACATCTGCCAGATGGGCACATCCAGGTTGAAAAGTTTCCCAAGTCCTTCCAGATAATCCTGCGGAAAAGGAAAGACCTGGTTGATAAGCTGGGCAACAATGGAAACCGTCACCGCCGCCGACACCGCGATCAAGGGCACCAAAAGCAATTCCTTGGGCTTGGGCGCTTTTACTCTCAAAAGCTTCCGGGCTTCCGAACCCTTGACTTTCAAGAACGCCAAGATCACAAACACAGGCAGCACAATGATATACATCTGCGTTTTGATCAAGCCATTGACCAGGTCCGCCATCTGCCATTTCGTGCCCAGATAATACAGCGCCACCAGAGCCAGGGAAAAATAGACCGCACCGTTGAAGGTGTTGAAAAACCCGCTCTTGCTTTTGCGCTGGGATTTCAGGCTGCTGCCGTCGTCTTCGGTTCTGAACAGCACCGCCTCGGTGTGGAAAAGCTTCACCGTGAGCCAGATTGCCAGAATGTCCAGGACCAATGTGCTGCCGATCGTGATCAAAAGATGCGAAAGCTCCCATTCGCCAATCAGGATGGCTTTGAAAAGCAGGGAGATGTTGATCACGGGTATCAGCGACAGCAGATTGCTGATTTGCATGGACGGAATGAAGCTCGCCATGCCCATCAGCATGGAAACCATCATGATGGGCTGTTCGTAGGTGCGCGCTTCCTTCATGTTCCTCGAAAAGGTGGAAATGGAAAGCAGCAACGCCGAAAACAGAGTTGCCATCGGCACCATCGCAAAAAGCAGGATGATGAACGACTTGATGGGCAAGTGCAGTCCCTGATCCGCCATGCCCATCTGGGAAAGCAGATAGCGCACGGAAAAGCTGATGCTGATCAAGTTTATGACCACATTTATCATCGCCATGCAAAACACGGTGAGATATTTTCCCAAAACGATTTCGCTACGTGTTGCAGATGAAACCAACAGCGTTTCCAGGGTGTGGCGCTCTTTTTCACCCGCCACAAGGTCTGCCGCAACCACCGCCGCACCGGTGATCAGCATCAAGATCATCATGTAGGGCAAAAGCATGCCCAAAATGCTGCCCATCTTTTTTTCCGTGGAGGAGCTGTCAAATTGCCTCACCGTGAGCGGATGGATGTATTCTTCTTCCAACCCCTTTTCGCTGAGGCGTTTGGCAAGTATTATGGAATTCACCTGACCCAGGCTTTTCTGCAGTTTTTCAAAAAGCATGCGTCCCTGATCCCCCGAGGCATCGAAACGCACATCTGCCCTGTAGCTGGTGACTCCCGCTGCGGAAAGCGTGTCCGAAATGCTCACCACCGCCAGGATCTCTTTTTCTTCATACAGCATTTCCAGATGCGGCGGATCCTCCAGAGTGGTCACATACGGCGTTTCACTGAGGGTTTGCAGCACAGTTTCATACAGCTCCTTCGCGTCGGGACTTTCGTGGGAAAGGCTGTCCAAAAGTGCGATGGTGGCGCCGCGTTTTTCGATGATGTCTGCCTGGCGGCTCATGATGCTGCTGGTGCCGATGAAAATCAGCGGATATAGGATCACGGGCAAAACGATGGTGGCAAAAAGCGTACGCTTGTCGCGCAGCATCTCCAGGATTTCTTTGCGGAATACGATGATCGCTTTCTTAAAATTCATGATTCTCAAGCTCCGTTCCAGTTTGCTTCACATAGTGCACAAAAATGTCGTCAAGGTCTTCAAATCCTGTTTCGGTGCGCATTCCCTGCAGGGTGCCCTGTGCCAGGACCCTGCCGTTGTGAATCATCACGATGCGGTCCGCCAGGCGCTCGGCTTCACGCATGATGTGGGTGGAAAACAGCACACATTTTCCATTTTCCCTGCAGTTTCGCACAAAGGAAATGATGTTGCGCGCGGTGAGAATATCCAAGCCGGCGGTGGGCTCGTCAAAAATCATCACTGGTGGATCGTGGATGATAGAACGCACAATGGAAGTTTTTTGCTTCATGCCGCTGGAAAGAAATTCCATCTTTTTGTCCAAAAAATCGTGCATGTCCAAAAGCGTTGCCATCTCGTCCATCCTGGTTTTGATGAGCTGATCCTCAACGCTGTAGAGCCTGCCGAAATATGTGATGAATTCGCGCGCTGTGAGGCGCATATAGAGCCCGGTGTCGCCGGAAAGAAAGCCCAGGTTGCGGCGCACCATGTCTCCCTGGCTAACGGTATCGTAGCCCTCGATCCGAGCACTTCCGCCATTGGGCTTGAAAACCGTGGAAAGCACCCTCATCGTGGTGGTTTTCCCGGCTCCGTTCACTCCCAAAAGGCAGACAATCTCACCGTGGGCAGCGGAAAAACTGACCTCGTCCACTGCCCTGAATTTCTCGCCGTTTTTCTTGGGAAATTCTTTGACTAATGATTGAACTTCTATCATTGCTTCTCACCTTGTTTCATACAGTTTTAAAAAGATTTGTGGAACTTTTCCTGCACTTGCCATCATGTCAAGCATAATCGATTGCTTTGGGTAAAGCAACTTAAAGTGTTTTATTAATTTTTACTCTCTATTTGCTTAAATCACACTGCATTACATGTGATCGTATCCGTGTTCTAAAAGACAACAAAGTTTTTCGCCGCCATTTCTTTCCTCCCACTCCCCTTCGCCCTTGAGCCCAGCCATAATACTACTGCAATGATCCCTGTAAGCCTCCCCAATTTTTATTGGGAGGCTTATGGGATGTGTTTAGGTTGAATATTGGATGGAGCCAAGGGGGAAGGCAGGCTTGAGGGCTTTTAACCTCCCTCATTTATCATATTCCATATATGTCTTATCGATCGATACCATGCTTTATATCTTTCCTTATTCGGTCAAGGCTTGAAATAGCGGCTTGTCAAAGATCGGACTCGCTCATTTTCAGGGTTCGCAGATATTATGGTGGGTTGAACGAAAAAAGCTTGACTAAAAACCGCCGCTCACAGGAAATGGACTCGTATATTGAAAAGCTGCTTCAAGCGGCTTTGAATCAAGCGAGGAAACTATCATCCCAATCACCATATCAAGCGAGGATTCCCCTTTATGAAAGAAGCGCTCAGCCTGCTCAATCAAATTGAAGCCGACCATGTTTTGGACGCTGCCACCGGAAGAGGTGATTTCATTCAGACCTTGAAACAGCACCTGAAAAGCTACGTCCAGATCATTGGGGTGGATGCCTCTGAAAAAAGCGTTGACCATGCCCAGAAGCGCTTTCCCGAAAACGATGTGGAAATCTATCGCATGGATCTGGATGCCCTGGCTTTCGACGATGCAAGCTTCGATCTGGTCACGCTGCTCAATTCCATGCACCATCTTGCCAATCTGGACAAAGCTTTGGCGGAAATGATGCGTGTTTTGAAGCCCGGCGGAAAGCTGCTGATCAGCGAAATGTATTGCGACGGCCAGCAGAGTGAACCGCAAAAGACCCATATGATGATGCACCACTGGCTTGCCCGCATCGATCGTGAAAGCGGAAGCTACCATCGTGAAACCTACAGCAGGAGCGAGATCCTTGCCATCTTCAACAGCTTGGGGCTGGCAAATCTGAAGAGCGTGGATTATTATATCCCTGTTGACGATCCCAAGGCCGCACGCAACTGTGAAAGCCTGAAGCGGAACTGCGCCCTGGCGTTCAAAAAAGCCGAAACCCTTGAACACAACGAAGAGATTATTCGTGAAGGAAAAAGGGTTTTGGATAGAATTCAAGATGTGGGATGTGCTGGTGCCAGCAGCCTCATGCTTTTGGGTGAAAAGCCCAAAACCAAAATGTAATTAATCCAAGGAGAATGGAAAAATGTCCATGGAAGAAAATCTGTTTGAACTTCCTCAAACCCAGCTCACCAAGCTGGCAAAAAAATATGAAATCCCCGGCTACACCCAGTTGAAGGGTGTGGATCTGGTTTTCAGACTGTTGGAACATCAGGCCGCCCAGGAAGGGCTGGCTTTTGTGACCGGCTGTTTGGAGATCATGGATGACGGCTTCGGCTTCCTGCGTTTTGCCCAAAACAACTATCTGCCCGGGCGTGATGACGTGTATGTTTCGCTCACGCAGGTGCGGCGTTTTGGCTTGAAAAACGGGCACATGATTTCCGGTCCGGTGCGTTCGCCCAAGGAAGGGGAAAAATATTATGCCCTGTTGAGGGTGGATGCTGTAAATTATATGGCGCCCACCGCCATGCAGGATCTGCGCACCTGGGACGAGCTTACGCCCTACTATCCTACAGAACGCCTGAATCTGGAGTTTTCCGCCGATAACTATTCCACACGTCTGATCAATCTCTTCACCCCCATCGGCAAGGGTCAGCGCGGCTTGATCGTGGCGGCTCCCCGCACGGGAAAGACCACCCTGCTGCAGGACACGGCAAACGCCATTCTGACCAACCATCCGGAAGTGTATCTGATCGTGCTGCTGGTGGATGAACGCCCCGAAGAAGTTACGGAAATGAAAAAGATCCTGCGTCCCGGAAACCGTGAAGTGATCAGCTCCACCTTCGATGAATCTCCAAAGAATCACACCGCGGTCAGCGAAATGGTTTTGGAAAAGGCAAAAAGGATGATCGAGCTGAACCAGGATGTGGTGATTGTGTTGGACAGCATCACGCGCCTGGCTAGGGCATACAACAACATCACCCCCTCCAGCGGAAAAGTGCTCTCCGGCGGTATCGACGCCAACGGCCTCATCAAGCCCAAAAAGTTTTTTGGCGCCGCCAGAAACACCGAGGAAGCTGGCTCGCTCACCATCATTGCCACCGCCCTGATCGATACCGGTTCCAAGATGGACCAAGTGATTTTTGAAGAATTCAAGGGCACTGGAAACATGGAATTGGTGTTGGATCGCAGCATTTCAGATATGCGCCTCTACCCCGCCATCGATCTGGTGAAAAGCGGAACCCGCCGCGAAGAACTGCTGCTCACGCAAAATGAAATCAACCGCATGTATGTGCTGCGCAAATATCTGAAGACCATCAGCCCCATCCAAGGCATCGAAACCCTGCGCAAGCGGATGCAGGCAACCAAAACCAACGATGAACTCTTGAACTCCATGAGCAATTGAACTTGAAACGGAGGACTTGACATGCCTCACAAAACAGCCTCTAATGCCGAATTCCACTTGACGGATAATTGGGATTATACAGCCCAAAAACGATACAACGCCAGAACTGAGCCTGATATAACATCTACAGTCAAACGTCTGAAACCATTCCCCATCCTGCTTTTGATGGTTTTGAGCCTGCTTGCTCTGCCCCTGTGGGGCGTGGAATTCAGCAAGGAAATGAAAGCCCTGGAAAGCATGTTTTGGGAAGGTGACTTGGAAGAACTGCCTGCCAAGCTTCTGCGCAGCAAGCCCAAAGGCGATGAAGAGCTAGCTTTGCAAAGTTATTTGAACGCCATGCTCCAAACCAGCCAAAAAGACACCCGGACCCTGCTGACGCAAACCATGCAGCGCTATCCATCCACCCTCTACGGTCAAAAAAGCTTGATCGAAATGGCGAAACTGCTCATTTTTGAACGCAAATATGCCGATGCGGAAAAACAACTGAACGAAATCAACAACTTCGAACTCGTCGAGCGCCACTATTGGCTGGCATATTGCTCTCAAGCCCTGGATAGACACGAAGAAGCGGTGAACCGAGCCAAAGAATATCTGCGCCGCCAACCCGGCGGAAAATATGTGGAGGACACCTATTATCTGATCGCCACAGCCAGGCAGAACCAGAGGAAATATGCAGATGGGATCCAGGCTTTGGAAGATCTGCGCGCCATTCACGGCCTTCCGCGCAGCAAACAGTATTATCACTACCTTTTGGGGCGGCTGCACCACCTGGGCGGAAACTGGAGCAAAGCCTATGAAAACTATAAACAGGGCTTTCTGCTGAATGAGGACTCCCAACTGGCGTATGAATTGGAAGACCTGCTTTTCGAACTGAAGGATGCACGCGGATCCAGCATCGACCTTTCCTTTTTGTATCCCTATACCGCACTGGACATTCCGGATCTGCCGCTGGAGCCTCCCCCTCCGCCTCAAATGCCGGCACTGGACTTGAGCAAGGAACCGTTTCGCGCTGAGACCCGACCCAGCGGCTCAAACTATATCCAAGCCGGACGCTTCAGCACGGAAGCAAACGCCAGGGCACGCACCAGCGAGATGCGGGCACTGAATCTGAATGCATACTATTTTGAAGACAAAGCAAATAAAAGCATCCCCTGGGTGGTGTTCTGCGGACCATATCTGAACTCAAGTGAAACGGAAGCAGTGCGCCAAATCCTGATCAAAAATTCCATAGACAGTTTCACCACACGCTATTAAAAAACCCGGATGAAGCCCACCGCGCCAGCCAAACTGACCCCCATGCTCCAGCAGTATCAGGAGCTGAAGGACCTCCATCCGGACAAGCTTTTGCTGTTTCGCATCGGGGATTTTTATGAAACCTTTTTTGAGGATGCCCACACTGCTGCCAAGGTCTTGAACATCACCCTCACCTCAAGGGATAAAAGCAGCGAAAACCCCGTTCCCCTGGCGGGTTTTCCCCATCATGCGCTGGACGCCTATCTGGATAAATTGATCAAGGCGGGCATGAAAGTTGCCATCTGTGAGCAGACCGAGGATCCCAAAAAAGCTGTGGGACTGGTGAAGCGCGATGTGGTGGAGATCATCACACCTGGCACGGTTTTGGATCATTCCCTGATCGGGGGAAGTGCGAGCAACTTTTTGAGCGCGGTTTATTATGAGGACGAAAAACAAAAGGCGGGCTTGGCAAGTCTGGAGCTTTCCACCGGGGAATTCATTTTCACCGAACTGAAGACCGAAGAACTCAACAACGAACTTTTACGGCTGAGACCGACAGAAATCATCGTAAATGGAAGCGATTCCGAGGCTTTTCTCAAAAGCCTGAAACTGGAATACAAGCCCACGCTCAGCATCTTTGACAGCTGGCAGTTCCGCCCTTCGGAGGCGGCTTCCGTGCTGAAGAAACACTTTCAAGTGCATTCGCTGGAGGCGTTTGACGCCCACGGCAAAAAACTGGGGGCCACAGCGGCTGGAGCGGCTCTGGCCTACGTTCAAACCCTGTATCAGGTTCCGCTTTCCCACATCAGCAGCCTGCGCTTCTATTCCTTGAGCAGCTACATGCAACTGGATGAGATCAGCCGGCGAAATCTGGAACTGGTGCGCTCCATCCGCTATGGTGACCGCCACGGCAGCCTGCTTTCCGTTTTGGATCAAACCCAAACTCCAATGGGAACCCGGCTTATGCAAAACTGGCTGCTGCATCCGCTCTTGGATCCCGAGCAAATCAACCAACGTCAGGACCTGATCCAAGCCTTTCTTTCAAACACTGCCTATCTGAAGGATGTGCGCTCCAGCCTGAGGGAAATTGGCGATATTTCGAGATTGGTTTCGCGCCTGGGTTCGCTGCGGATCAACCCCCGCGAAATGATGGCGCTGCGTTCCTATCTGCTGATTTTGGACGAACTTCGCCAGAGACTGACTGCGTTCAACGAGCCTTTGATCCAAGCCTTGGAGTCGGCTCTGAGCGGTTTTGAGGATCTGGCTCAAACAATTGGGGACGCCATTCGCGAGAGTCCGCCTGTAACCATCAGCGATGGCGGCATTTTTAATAAGGGTTACAACGAAGACCTTGACGAGCTTTTGGAACTGATTCACGATGGAAAATCTTGGATTGCACGCCTGGAAGATGATGAACGCAAAAAGACGGGGATCAACAACCTGAAGGTTGGCTACAACAGGGTTTTCGGCTATTATCTTGAGGTTGGCTCCGCCCATGTTTCCAAGGTTCCGGACTATTGGGTTCCCAAGCAAACCTTGGTGAACTCACAGCGCTATATCTCACCGCGGCTGAAGGAATTTGAGGCCAAGGTCCTCAGTTCCGAGGAAAAGAACAAAAGCTTGGAATATGAGCTGTTTAGAAACTTCCGCAGCCAGGTGGCATCGCGTTTGGACGACCTTCAAAAGCTGGGCGAAACCATAGCCTTGATCGACGTTCAAAGCAGCCTGGCGTGGCTGGCTTGGCAAAACAACTACAGCCGTCCGCAGTTTACCCAACAGCGCAGTTTGACGATTGAAGACGGGCGCCATCCCGTGATTGAAAAGCTGATTGAAGACCAAGAATTCATCCCCAACGATACACAACTGGACTATCCTGAAACCACGATCGCCCTCATCACCGGACCGAATATGGCGGGAAAATCCACCTATCTGCGTCAGGTGGGGCTGCTTGCCATCATGGCTCAGATTGGCAGCTACGTTCCGGCGAAAAAGCTGGTGATGCCGATATTTGACCGTGTGTTCACCCGCGTGGGCGCTTCTGACAACCTTGCCCAGGGGCAAAGCACCTTTTTGGTGGAAATGATTGAAACGGCGAATATCTTGCACACCGCCACAGCGGATTCATTGATACTTTTAGACGAAATCGGACGCGGAACCTCCACCTTCGACGGACTCAGCCTGGCTTGGTCCATCATCGAATACATCCAAAAATACAAACGCACCCTCACCCTTTTTGCCACTCACTACCACGAACTCACGGAACTGGAAAACATCTATCCGGACATCCGCAACTACAACGTTTTGGTGAAGGAATACAACGACGAGATGATCTTTTTGCGCAAGATTGAACGCGGCGGAGCCGACCAAAGCTACGGCATCCAGGTGGCTCGGCTGGCTGGCATTCCAGACCGGGTGGTGCGGCGTGCGCGCGAAATCCTGCGCAATCTGGAAGATCATGAACTTTCACCTCAGGGGCTGACCGCCTCCATCCGCCGTAAACTGAACAAAACACAGCCGCAAATGGAACTTTTCGAGGTTTTGGCGGAAAAAGCCGATGAGGTCTCCCCCATCATCGAAGAAATCAAAGACCTCGAACTGGATGCGATCACGCCCATCGAAGCCTGGAATAAACTGAAGGAACTTCAGGACAAACTATGAAAACACGCCATTTTATACTTCTGCTCTTGGCCGTGGCGGCTCTTTTTCTGACCGCCTGTGCCGTAAACCAAGCCGACCTGGCTGGACGTATCAACGGTCAGCCCATCTCGCGCAACGCTTTCAACGAATCTCACCGTCGTCACTATGAAAACTTTCAGGTTTTGCAAAACCGCGCCCCTTCGCGGGAAGAGCGGGAACTGATCAAACGCGAAACCTGGCTGAACCTGGCGCGCGTGACCATCCTTCAGCAGTATTTTCAAAAATATAACGTCAAGGTGAGCCCCGCGGAAGTCTTGGAACATTTGCAAAACAATATCCCCGGCTTCATTCAAAACTCACCCAGATTCACGGTTGACGGAGCCTTTGACCCTCTGCTCTACAATCAATCCCTGCTCTATGATACTCCGGAAAACCTGGGCTATCTGCGTCAGGAATATCTGGAAATGAGGCTTCCCATCCTCAAACTGCAGGATGAACTGATCAAAAACGAACTTTTGACAGCAGCCGAAAGAAAGCTGATCCGCAGCATCATCCAAAGCCGGGCGGATGTGGAATTTACCGTGCTGCCACTGGAGCTGATCCAGCCCCGCATCACGGACGAGGAAGTTGGCGCCCAATATCAGCGTCATCTGAGTGAATATCGTCTCGATCCCTTTATCAGCCTTTCCTTTGCCTCCATCGAGGTTTTGCCCACCCGCACCGATATTGCCCAAACCCGCGACTATGCGGATTCCCTTTATCTCGATCTCAGTGTGGGCAAACCTTTGGAGATTCTTTTGCAGAAAGATAATCCCTTTGCAGCCCACGTGTTGGTACAAAACTCCGGTTTTGTGAAAAATGGTGATCTGGACCCCGAACTCTATGCCCTTTTGAGCAATCTGGAGGAAGGAAGCTGGAGTAAACCGCAGGAAACGCAGGATGGATACAGCCTGATTCAGCTTGAAAAACGAACCAAGAGCATGAGCAGCTTCACACACCTTTTTGTGCCGTTCATCCCTGCGCAGAGCAGCATCGACAGAACCCGCCCCCAGGCTGAAATCGCTGTGCGCCTTGCCCGTGAACAGGGAATGGCGGTGGCCTGCGAAGAGCTTTCCCTAATCCGCGAAAAAACCCAGCGCATCACGCCCGAACAGCTTTGGCATCCGGATCCCCTGATCGTGCAAGCTATCCAAAATGACCTGCCCGGCAGAATACCGGGGCATATCTTTGAGCCGATCTATTCGGCTGTTACCCGCAAATGGGTGGTGGTGGAACTGATTGAAGCCACGCTGAACGAGTTTCGCAGCCTGACAGAGGTTGAAAACGAGATCCGAACCCGCCTGATGACAGAAAAACGTGAAAACATGGCATTGCAGATTTCCGAAGCAGTTTTGAATGGATACAGCCCTGCTCCTGCCGGAGCCACCCAACTCAGCATCAAAAACTTTGGCGCCGACTCCCGCGATTTTGGCAAAAACACGCCTCGCATCGCCTATTCGATTCTGAAGCCACACCTGAAAAAACAGTCCCAAAAAGCCTTCATCTGGGAAGGCAAGGTTTGGATGCCCAGCGTGGTGAGCGTCAGCCAGGATAAATCCATGACTGTGGATGAAGAAAAAATCCAGGCTGTTTTCCGGGAAAACCTCGACCCCAATTGGTTTGAATCCTGGCTGAATCAGAAACTGGAACAGGCGGTTATAAACAAATACGACTACTGATCGTTGTCACAAACCCAGGTCCGTCAATAAGGCTCATTTGCTGCCATAGAAGGCAAATTCCCTTGAGCAGGCATTCTTTGTGTTCCGACCTTAACTTCATTCTGTCTTTATCAATCTCTTGAGGACGAGCCTGCATTCCGCGTCCTTGACTCAGAGCGTTAATCACTTCTTGATCAAGCCATAATCAAGTCTTAATAATTAACGCTTGATTAAGACTTGATGGTCACTTGATTGAGGCCTCCAAAGAAGGTTGACCCATCCAAAATAGCTGGACCCGGACACAAAAAAGCCCAATTGCAAATCAGGCTGGGAAGCTTGACCACAATTGGGCTGTAACTTATTGGTTTAAGGAATCTTACTTCAGCAGCACCGCCTTGCGGGTGGAGTTCAAAACTGGCGATTGCAGGCGGATGAAATAGATGCCGGAAGCGGCAGCTTTTCCATTCAGGTCACGTCCATCCCAAACCACGTTGTGATTGCCAGCAGGCAGGCTGCCCCGGCTGAGTTCACGCACCAACTGACCTTTGACGTTGTAGATGCACAGTTCCACATTTGCAGGCAGTGCAAGGTCGAAAGCGATGGTGGTGCTTGGGTTGAAGGGGTTGGGATAGTTTTGATGGAGCCTTGATACCAGCGGCGGAGTTTGCGGATCGTCCTGACTCACATAGGGATAGGCAAAAGAGACAGGCTCGCTTTCCACACTTTCACCGTTTTCATAGCAAGCCACCACCTGATAGCGGTAGTCCCCTTCCACAAAAAGCGTTTCCAGATATTGCGCTTCCTGCGTTTGGGCGATCTGTTCATACTTTCCGGAATTCAGTTTACGGATGATCTTGTAGGAAACAACGCCATCCTGCGGAGGCTGCCAATTCAGGGTGAGCAGATCCTCCTCCACGGAAAACTGCAGATCTTCCACAGGCTGGAACCAATGGAGGAAAAAGTCCAGTTCCGCGCTGGGATTTTGCAGGTTCAGCGCAATGGGCTGCACGCTTTGCTCCAGATAGCCGGGACCGGTGGCAGTGATTTTATGTTCCCCGGTGGGCAGGAAAAATTCATAATAGCCTTCGGAGTCTGGATAGCAGATGATGTCACCGTCGTTGAAAACGGCGGTCTGGGAAAAATCTTCCTCGGGTTTGGAGGTTTCAATTGTGCCGCTGGCTTTTCCCGCAAAGGGGATGAAGCCTGTGGTTTGAACATCATCGATGAACCAGCCTTCCGAGTTTGTGGAATAGTCCGAAGCAAAGCTCCAACGGAAGCGGACGTTTTGGTTGTTGTATTGGGACAAAGGAAATCTTGCCAAGGTCCAGCCGCCGGAACTGCCCGAATAGCCGGGTCCGGACAGAGCTGATATGTTACTGGTTGGGTAGCCGCCTTCCGGGGTGAGCGTGGTCCAGGTTTGGCCTTCATTGGTGGAAGCTTTAACGTTCCCGCCGTCGTAATTGCTTTCGGTTTGATACCAGTGGTAAAATTCCAGCACAAAGTTGTCGCCGATAAAGACAGGCGGCGAGGTGAGCGTCCAGTTTGCATTGCTGGAATACTGTTGATTGATCTGGGTTCCCCAAACTTTTGTGCCGCTGTGCGCTCCGACGGTGTTGTCTGCGCCCCATTGCCAGCCATTGTTGGAAGGCTGTGCCGTGAATCCGCCATCGTTGAGCTCAAAGTCTTCATACATACCTGTGGTTCCAACGTTTAACAGGATGCTTTCGTTTTGGGCAGTCACCCCGTCACCCAGGTAGGTGAGATAGAAGGTGAGGTTATTTCCAACGATTACGTTCGGCGAAAGGCTGACTGTATAAGCCGCCTGGGCTGTATTACCGGCGGGAATGAAAGGAATGAGTTGCTGCGGGTTGACAATGCTCACGTGTTCACTGAGGCAGGTGATGTTGCTGGTGAGGTTCAGCGCCTCCACATTGCCATGGTTGCTGTAGTTAACCACCAAAGTGAAGGTTTCATCGGGGTCTGCCATGCCGTTGCCATTGCCGGTTGAGTCATTGATAAAAATCCCGCTCATCTGGATCACGGGTTTTTTTACAATAATGCTGTAAGGATAAACCCAGGAATTGTTTGCCGCGCTTACGCTCAATTCAAGCGAGATGCTGGCATCTCCGGGGCAGTTGCTGGAAACCAAAACCCTGATGGGAGTGTAGTTTACTCCGGAACCGCTGCCGGGGATATTTGGATAATCGCTTTGCGGATTTTCGATGCTCAGATGCGGGCTGGAAGTGGAAATATTGATTTGAACCGAGGAGGCTTCGTCCAAACCGAGGTTGTTCAGCTTGATGCCCAGAAGCGCGCTTTCACCCGGCTCCAGCCAGGAATTACCATTTTCGTCGTCGATGATGATTTCATCCACAACCAGATGGGGGTGCTGGAAAAGAACAGGGGTGGTGGTGATCAACAGCGCCTTTTGGTTTCCAAGTGGCTGTGCCGCAGGTGGATATTGGTTGTTGTAAGTGTATTGCAAACCGCGGGTGCCGGTGTGGTCGCGAATGCCCACTGTGGCATATTGACCGTGCCTGGGACTGTATCCGCTGCCGCCAATGTCCACGTTGTTGAAAGCCTTATATTGGATTTTGATCATCCCATCATCCAAGCCGGTGGGGTAGAACATCGGGTCGTAAAAAATCACCTGAAAGGTCTCTTCAGATGTGCGGTTGTAGCCGTTTTTCAGATTGTGCCACTGGATGATGAAAAGGTGGTTTTCCACATCGTGATATTGGTAAATCCCCGCTCCCGAAGGAATGATGAGATCGTCCCAGAAGGGTGCGATCATGGGCGAAGGTCCCCCAACTCCCGGCATGCTTGTATTGCGGAAATCGCCGTCTTCAGTGATCCCCATGGCGATGAATCCGTTCGAGCAAACCGTGATGCGTTCATAGTCCTCGCCGTAAAACCTGAAATTGAAAGGCAATTCCACAGTTTTCAGCACCGTACTATTGTCTGTGTCACCTTCCGAACTACTGGAACCGGCATCGTTGAAGCCCGGGATCAGGCTGCCGCCGCCACCCAGGTTTGGCACAATTTCGATCCATTCGTAGGTGGGGCAGTCTGGAAAAGCCGTGTCGGAAACATCATAAATCAGATATCCGTATTCATCCGGTCCCAGCGGTGTATTCTGGCTCACCTTGCCAATGGTGATGGAAAAGTGGCAGATTTGCTCAAAGCCTTGATCGTTATAGAGTCTCAGCTTCAAGGGAATGGTCATGCCGGGGATCAGCAAAGGCCGGGCAAATATCTCAAACCCTTCCGTGAAGGAGGAACTGGTGCCGGCGCTGATCGAACCGATCCAGGAAATGGGCTGGTTTACCACCAGCAGGTCATTCAAAGTGGTCAATTCGCCATACAGCTCAAAAGCGCCAAAAACCGAGCTGTTGTTCACAGTGATGTTCAGGCTTCCGGTTTCGCCGGGATCCAGGACATTGTCGCCGCCTGCGCTCACCGTGTAGTTTGCCACATTCAGGTTGGCGTTGAAGGCTCCCAGGTGGAAAATTACATTTCTCACATTGCCTTCGGAGTCCGTCAGATCCAGACTGAATCGGCTGTCGTGGAAGGCGGAAATATTGTTGCCAAACTGGATCAGGAAGGGGGTTTGGTTTATCCCGGCAACACTGGGGAGAAAATCATCGTAGCTGCTTTGCGCCTGGATCAGGGTCAGCATGGGATCGTTCGTGCCAAGCTGGGCGCTGATGCCTTGAATGCTTTCAGCGCTGCTGTTGTAAAGCTCCACAAACAGGGCGATGGTTTCTCCGGCGTTGATGAAGCCGTCGCTGTTTCCGCTGGAACCCTGGGTTCCATTGTCCAGCGTGGTTTTGGATGAAAATACCAGCGAACCTGTGGAATCGATATCGATGGTCTTTTGAGCGGGTTTGTAGTTTTGAGCGGAGGCGGTCACCACCAGGTTTGAAGTCACAAAGTTTGGCACATTCAGAACCACCATGCCGCTGGAATTGGTGAATCCGGTTGCCACCACATCTGCATAGCCGGGGCTGTAAAGAGTTACGCAGATATTTTCCAGAGGGTTTTGGTCTGGATCTGTAACCAGGATGTCCACCAACGGGGTCTGGCTTGGAATGTTTGTTGGCGCCTCGATCACAAGGCTTCCCGGGATGCCCACAAAGGCTTCCACGGTGGGGTCCCCCATCAGGTTGCACCAGTGTGCAGAGCTGTTGGATTGGCTTGAATTGCTTTGACCGTAAAGGTTTGAAAGATGGATGCGTCCGTTCAGGAGCGCCTGACCCATGTCTCTCATCCCATGCTGAAAAATGCCATTGAAAATGCCTGTTGCCAAAGCGTTGTTCAGCATTGTGTGGGTGCCGGTGGTCGCCATTCCGATGGCTGTGATGGCGCCTTTGGGTTCAGCCTCCGTTCCCAGGCGGATGAAGTTTTCCGTAGTGCTGGTGGATCCATAATCTCCCGTGCTGCAGGTCAGCGTCACGGAATGGGGCATCCTGGGACCGTTTGAAAGCGCATTGCTGGGGCTCCAGCCGCTCATGCCCAGCCAGCCGCGGTAGTTGAAAAATGCCACACCCTGGTTGATGCCGGTGTTCATGGTGTTGGAAAAACCGCTGCTGTAGTTTTCAATGTATTCATAGTCCGGGTTTGCCTTTTGGCTGATTTCACGGACATATTTACAATTATAGATGGTCGAAATACCTGAACCGTGGGCAATGTCGCCAACCAGAAGGATGCGGTTCAGCCAGGCTGCCGCAGGGGGATTATTGTTCACGTTCTTTTCGTAGATGTAGATTTTCTGGAAAAGGGTGATGAGCTGGGAAAGGTTTTCAGCGGAAATGCGACCTATGAACACATCGCCCAGGAGGTCGCTTCCGGCAAGATGCGTGTAGGGATAATCTCCGATGCCGCTGTAGCCGCTGTAGGATTCGTTCCAAGCGGGAATGGCATAGCTGCCGCCGGTGTCGCCCAAAAGAATGATGTAGTCCGGCCTGGTTTCCGGATTGTTATATTGCGTTTGGATATAGTTTTTGATGGCGGAATTTGAGCTGCCCGCCTGAACGGTGCTGGCCACATTCACCAAAAAACCTTTCTGGCGCTTCCAGGCTACAAATTCATTCAACTTGGTCAGAAAAACCTGATCGCTGCTGTTTCCGTGGATCAAAAGAATGCGGGCTTGGAGGTTGCTCGATCTCAAATGCCTGTAGTCGTCAAAGTTTGCAATCTGAGCCTCATAGAGCTTTTCAAAGACAGGGCTGTAGCCGGCATAGTCCGGCAGTTCATTGATTCCCTGTTCCGGACTGAACTCCAGGCTGATCTGTATGTCTTGATAAACAGCGAATTTATGAGCAAGTGGATCATATTGACAGGGGTTGACGCTGAGCTGAACCACTCTGAAGTCTCGCAGAATTGCCGGTTCAGATGCCAAAACCAGGCTGGAAGGCTGCTGCAGGGCGTCATCCCGCTCTTCCCCATCGAGAGTGAAAAACTCCGGAGCATCGATGTATTCAACGCCTCCGTGGCTCCAGGAAAGTGTGTAATTTCCCTGAGGCGGAATTGCCACCATGGTGCTGAACAGGGGCAGACCTGCTTCGCCGGGGTCAGGATTGAAAGCCTTGTCCATGCTGATGCTGGGAAGCATGCGGCCTTCAAATTCAAGCTCTTCAATCTTGAGCTGGGGAGTCTTGAGCTCAAGCTGAACGCGCTGGGCTGAAGAACCTTTCACGCTGAAGGGAGCCGTTTGTGCGCTTAGAATGCATACGCTCAAAAGCAATGCCAAAATGCTGATTTGCTTCATCAAAATTTCCTTTGTTGGTGACGGCTTAAGCTATGCCGTGGCTGATATTTATTGTGAGAAAAAACCGGGTTTTCAGCCCGGATTATTGTTGTTTTTAGTTAAAGCATTTGCATCATTGAAAGCGATAGATCACGACACCCTTGTCGCGCGCAGCCACCAGCAGCAGGTCGTCACAAAACTTTGCATTGTTTGTGTAACCCAGAGTGGTGATGTTTTGAAGCAGGCGCGGATTAGCCGGATTGCTGGCATCGAACAAATAGATCCCGCCGCCGCCAGAGCTGACCACGGCGTGGTTTCCTTTCAGGTCCACCGTTGTGGCATAGCCCGTGGTGTCGAAAGTGCTCACCAGAATGGGCCAGGTGGGGTCGGCAATATTCACCACGCAAAGCCCCGCCTGACGGCAAGCCAGCCAGGCATAATTTCCTTTCACCTTCACATACAGCGCTTCGCCGGGAAGGGTGAGTTCGCTCAATTTTTGCTGACTTTGACGATCGTAGATCATCAGACCGCGCTGTCCCATTGCCAGAAAAACATGGGTTTGATTTGCATCCACGTGTTCCGGAACCCAGGGTGTGGTCACGATGTTATAGTCTGAACCCACATAGGAATAGCCGTTGTAGCGAGTGTAGCGGGCACGGGGTTCGGATCCACCCACGCTGAAAAAACCCTCGATGATGTTTTCATCGGTGGGGTTTTCGATGGCTTGGAAAAATATTGATTTCAGATTGTCGGAGCCGCCGGTGATGGAATCCAGCAGGCGCAGGGAATCCGGATTGGAATAGTCAATCACGCGGATTTTGTCGGCAGCCCAATACTCGCTGGCAAACAGTATCTTGTGTTTCCCAACTGCGGAAACTCCGCGAATCCTTGCCATCACGGCATCCGCGCTCGGGGGGTTCACTTCCGGCCACCAGCGGTGACTGAAATCGTTGCGGTCGATCACGGAAATGCCGCCCTGATCCTGGGCCACAAAAATCCAGTCATCGTCAAAAGACAGGTCCATCGGGTTTCCCGCCACACTGATCTGTTTGACCAGGCTAAGCAGCTCCGGATCCTGCCAGGCAGGGTTGCGTTTGGCACATCCGATCAGCAACAGCAGCGCCGCCGCGATCAAAACCACTAATCTTCTCAGCTTCACTCTTCCTCCCAAATCATCTTTCTTGTGTGAGTGTCGTGCATATACATGATGCAAAAACCGTTCCGAATTCCAAGCCACCTTGGCAGAATGGGTTGAAAAGTCCATGCCATGAGGCCTGCTCCAGTTTTTGCGTAAATTCTGCTTGACAAAGCAGTGGCTTTTTCGCTTGTGGAAATCCAAAAGAATAAATTTCATGCAAGGAGGAAAATTGACGAAAGCCAAAAGGTTTGCCAGCGCTGCTCTCATCCTGATGCTGCTCTTTGGTGCGGCTTGCAGCAAAACCAGAACCCAATACCGTCAGGCGGCACGCGACTTCCGAAAAGGTGAGTTGGATTCCTCCTTTGCCAGCGGTGTGGAGATCCTGAACCGCAAACCCAACCACAAAAAAAGCCAGATCCTGCTCACCAAAGCCTGGCCCCGCATCCTTTTTGAAGCGGATGAGCGCCTGCGCAAGCTGAACTCCCTACCCCGCGAACAGGCTTTGGAACAAGCCATCCCAGAATATGAGCATCTGCTGGAACAGCAAAACCTTTTGAATACCGTCCATCCCTTCATAAGCGCCAAAACCGGTGAAAAAATCGAGCTTGAACAGCGGGATTTTGCACAAAACCTTGCCACCGCAAAGGCTGAAGCAGCGGAAATCCACTATCAAAGGGCTCTGGTGACCCTTTCCTTGAACGACGACCCCGACTCCCACAAAAAAGCATATCAAGAACTGAAAGCCGTTGTGGACCTCATTCCCAACTATAAAAATGCGCCCGAACTCATGGCACGTTCCAGGCAGTCCGCCGTCAAGCGCATTGCGGTGGGAAACTTTGAGGATAAATCCGGCAGCCGTCAAAAATATGGCAGTTTGATCGACCTTCTTTCAGACATGCTGATCGCCAAACTCATCCGGGACAGTGAGATACAAAAACATTGGGACATCGTGAGCCGGGAGGATATCGAAGCCCTCTTGATCGAACAGCAGTTCGGCAATCCTCAATCCCCAAACTTTCAGGACGACGACATTTTATCAAACTTTCTCACAGCCCACGAAATCATCACCGGGAAAATCATCCAGGTGAACTATGTGCCTGAACGCACCAGCGAAATTGACCTGAAAGAAACCAAAAACATCATCACCGGCAAAGAGACCTATTACACGGAAAAAGGCAAAAAAAGGGAACGCGAAGTCCACAGCGACATCAGTTGCAGCTACACAAAATACACCAAAACCGTTTCCGTGCGCGTGACCGCCACCTTCAGCCTGATCGAGGTCAATACTGGGATTTTGAAAGATAAGGACACCGTGACCGCAGAATATATCTGGACTGGAGAATGGGCAAGGGTAAACAACAGCGGCGACGAACGTGCCCTCTCGGATGAAACCCTGGCGCTGATTCGTAAAATGGAACCCTTTGCCCCCGAAGAAACAGACTTGGTGAACTTTGCCATGGACGCCCTCAGCGACAAGATCGTGGCAAGATTCCGCGCCCATGTAAAATCCCTTGGGGTTGGCTTCTAAGTATTAGCCTAAAACATATATCCATATCCCTGAACCAAACTCCTCTTCCCTTTACTTTTATTCCTTGGTGGGCATTGAAGTCTGTATTTTCTCAAGTTCCCTTTTCCCAAAAATCCCCTCGTTTTCAGCCGGATGATTTTTTGAAAAAGCAGGGCGGTTGAAAAAATCTCTTTTTACTTTGAGGAAAGCATTGACAATACAGCCGATGCCAAAAGATGGTACAAAAAAATTAAATACATGATGTGGAGACATTTATGAAAAACATCCTCGTTCTTGGGGCTGCCGGACAGATCGGTTCGGAACTTGTGCCCTACCTCAGAAACATCTACGGCGCTCAAAACGTTGTCGCCACCTATCGCAGCACCCCGCTGATCCCTGAAATCATGGAAGGCGGACCCTGTGAAAATATGGATGCCATGGATGCGGAAAGAATGATGTCCGTGGTGAAAAAATATGATATCGACACCATTGTGAACCTTGTTGCTGTTCTTTCCGCCGTTGGCGAATCCAAGCCCACCCTGGCATGGAAGATCAATATGGAAAGCATGATCAATTCCCTGGAAGTTGCCCGCGAAACCAAAGCTGCAGTGTTTTTACCCTCCTCCATCGGCGCCTTTGGACCAAATACCCCGATGGATAACACTCCGCAGGACACTTTGATGCGTCCCTCCACCATCTATGGAATTTCCAAAGTTGCTGCCGAACTTTTGGGAGACTACTATTTTGTGAAATACGGCGTTGATTGCCGCGGACTGCGCTATCCCGGCATCATTTCAAACGTGACCCTGCCCGGCGGCGGAACCACGGACTATGCCGTTGAAATCTACTATGAAGCTATCAAAAACAAAAAATACACCTGCAACCTGGGTGCCGGCACATTTTTGGACATGATGTATATGCCGGATGCGCTGAGAGCCTTGGTGGAACTGATGGAAGCCGATCCCGCCAAGCTGGTGCACCGCAACTGCTTCAACGTTTCCGCCATGAGTTTCGACCCCGAAATGATTGCCGCCGAGATCAAAAAGCACATTCCCGACTTTGCGATGGACTACAACGTTGACCCCGTGAAACAGGCAATCGCAAACAGCTGGCCAAACTATATGGACCACAGCGCCGCACAGCAGGAATGGGGCTGGAAGCCTGAATATGACCTTGGCTCGATGACAGCGGACATGCTGAAAATCCTTGGCGCGAGGCTTGCATAGAGGATGCTCAAAATTGGCATAGCCGGCATGGGCCGTCTGGGCCGTTTTCATGCCGGCAAGCTGCAAAATAACCCATCAGTCTGCCTGGAAGGATGCTTCGACATCATTTCCGAGCGCAATCACGCTGCGACTCAGGATTTTAAGATCCGCGCCTTTGGCAGCTTTGAAGAATTGCTTGAAAATGTGGATGCCGTGGACATCGTTGCCACCACCAGCGCACACTTTGAACTTGCCAAAGCGGCGCTTCTTGCGGGCAAGCCCATTTTTGTGGAAAAGCCCCTCTGCGCCGAGCTTTGGCAGGCTCAGGATCTGGTTTCACTCGCTCAAGCGCGCAGCTTGAAAATCCAGGTGGGACACATCGAGCGCTTCAACCCCATCATCCAGAAAGCCATGGATTTTATCCAGAAGCCGCTTTTCATTGAAGCAAGCCGCGTTTCGCCTTTCCAGCCGCGTGGAACCGATGTTTCCGTTGTTTTGGACCTTATGATCCACGACATCGACCTCATTCTCGGTTTCACTCAAAGCCCCGTTACCGCAGTTCACGCCAGTGGAGTCGGAATTTTGAGCAGCAGCTTGGATATCGCCAGCGCCAGAATCGAATTTGCCAACGGAGCCTTGGCAAACGTAACCTCTTCCCGTGTGGCTTTGAAGCAGGAACGTCAATTCCGCATTTTCCAGCGAGATGCCTACCTTTCCCTGGATCTCATTTCCAAAACCGGAGTCTTGATCAAGAAGAACAAAGACGCTCACGATCTTTTTCAGACAGACGAGGGAAAACCACCTTCACAAGCCGAAGCCATGAAGCTTTTCGATGTCCAAAAACTGGATGCCAGCGAGGCTGAAGATGCGCTGCAGATGGAACTTGATCAGTGGGTGGAATCGATTTTGCAAGATAAAGAACCCGTGGTGGATGGAAAAGCAGGTCTGCGTGCGCTCGAAGCCGCCGTGCTGATCACCAATGCCATCAAAAAACAATCCAAATTCGAGGACAAACCGTGAAAAATATATTCATTTCAGATATTGCCGCCCACGAGGGCGAAGAAATCATCCTGCGCGGCTGGGTGCGTCACATCCGGCACAGCGGAAAGCTGCTTTTCATCAACCTGCGCGACGGCACCGGCGAACTGCAGTGTGTTGCCTTTGCACCTGAGCTTGGTGAAGAAGCATTCGAAACCGCCAAAAAACTGACTCTGGAATCCTCCGTGATCATCGCAGGAACCCCCAAGCCGCACCAAAAGCAGGCTGGAAAGTTTGAACTTTCGGTGAAAACCATTACCCCCATCCAGATTGCACAGGACTACCCCATCGGCAAAAAAGAACACGGACCTGATTTCCTGCTTTCAAACCGTCATCTGTGGATTCGTTCCTCAAAACAGTGGGCTATCCTGCGCATCCGCCACACCGTTTATTATGCCATCTGCGACTACCTGAACGAAAACCACTTCTTCCGTTTCGACAGTCCCATCCTCACCCCCAACGCCTGTGAAGGCACCACCACCCTGTTCGAAGTTGACTATTTCGACGAAGGAAAAGCCTATCTCTCGCAGTCTGGCCAGCTTTATCTGGAAACCGGAATCATGAGCCTGGGCAGGGTTTACGACTTCGGTCCCGTTTTTCGTGCGGAACGCTCCAAAACCAGAAAACACCTCACCGAATTTTGGATGATGGACGCCGAGGCAGCCTTTGTGGAACACGATGAAAATATGCAGATCCAGGAAGGCCTGATCCGCTATGTGATCCGCCGGGTTTTGAAAGACTGCGCCGCCGAACTGGCAATCCTGGAACGCAATGTGGAAAACTTGAAAGCCGCAGACGCGCCATTTGGCAGAATGAGCCACCGCGAAGCGGTTGAATTTCTACGTTCCAAGGGCAGCGAAATCGACAACGGCAGCGACCTTGGCGCCGCGGATGAACTGATGCTCACGCAGGATTCGCCTGTTCCCATTTTCATCGACAGATGGCCAAAGGACATCAAGGCTTTTTACATGAAGCGCGCTCCCGAGGATCCGAATCTCGTTTTGGGCAACGACCTCATCGCGCCTGAAGGATACGGTGAGATCATTGGCGGCTCGCAGCGCGAAGACGATCACGACCTCCTCCAGCAGCGCATGGAAGCGGAAAAGATGTCCCTAGATGAATACCAGTGGTTTTTGGACCTGCGCAAATATGGCAGCGTGCCCCACAGCGGCTTTGGCATCGGCTTTGAACGCTTGGTTTCCTGGATGGGCGGAGTTGCCCACATCCGTGAAACCATCCCCTTCCCCAGGATGATCTATCGCATCTATCCATAAAGCAAAGTTCCGTTTTCCACGTTCCCCGCTGCCAAATCCGATCTTGAACCGGAACGGAGCTTTTTGAAATTTTAAAAATAAGAAACTGGAGAATAGATAATGAATTACACAAATTCATTTTCCCGAGTGACCCGGGAGATGAGATCTTCGCTGATCCGCGAATTGGTCGCATCCACGAAAAACATCGAGGGTTTGATCTCTTTCGCAGGTGGCTTTCCCTCGCCGCTCACCTTCCCTGAAAAGCAGCTTTCCGAAATCTTTGGTGAAGTTGTGGCAAACGAAGGCCGCGACGTTTTGCAATATGGCGCCAGCGAAGGCGACGCGCTCCTGAAAAAAGAATTGATGAAATGGGAAGGCTACGATCTCGACCCCGACGAAATGCTGATCACCGTTGGCGCCACAAACGCGCTCTACTACTATGGAAGAGCGCTCACCGAGCCCGGAGACGTGATCCTGTGTGAAGCGCCCTCATTTTTGGGTTCCCTGGTGGCGTTCGATGCGCTGGAAGTGGATTGCAAAGCCATCCCCTTCGACGATGAAGGCATCATCATGGACGAGCTGAAAGAGCAGGTTTCCAAGATTCGCGCCCAAGGCAAGAGGATCAAATTCTTCTACATCATTCCGGACTTCCAAAACCCCGGCGGAATCTCCTACAGCCTTGAGCGCCGCCGCGAACTGCTCCGCTTTTGCATCGAAAACGAACTCCCCATCGTGGAAGACAACCCCTACTCCCGTCTGCGCTACAGCGGAGAGCCGCTTCCAACCTTCTATCGCCTTGCGCGCGAAGAGTTTGACGGCTCCACCATCGTCACCGAAATCCAATCCTTTTCAAAAATCCTGGGGCCGGGAATGCGCATCGCCTCCGTGAAGGGCGACAAAGCCCTCGTGGAGCGCATGGTTTCTTGGCAGCAAAAAGTGAACATCACCCCGGATTGCGTGGCACAGAGGGTTGTGGCTCGCTTTTTGGAGCGCGGCCTCATGGATCCACACATCGAAAACATCAAAAAATTCTACGCTCCCTACCTGAACAAAATGCTGGATGAACTCCAGAAAAACATGCCTGCCACTGTGAAATGGACCAAACCCGAAGGCGGCATTTTCCTTTGGCTGACCCTGCCCGAAAACGTGAACGCAGATGAGCTGTTCAAGGAAGCTGCCAAAAACAAGGTTTCCTTCATCCCCGGCTCAAAGTTCTATCCGCCCGGACAGGAACGTTATAACACCTTGAGGCTGAACTTTAGTTTTGCCACACCCCAGCAAATTGAAGACGGAATAAAACGCCTGGCAGAACTGCTTGTTTAATAATGCGAGGAAGATGCATGCTCAAATCCTTCAAATACTTATTCCCGCTTCTGTTGATCCTGATCCCGGCGCTTTTAAGCTCGGAACTGGTGACCCACAGAGTGGAAAGCGGCGACACGCTGTATAATATCAGCAAACGCTACGACGTCACCATCGACCAGATCAAGGAACTTAACAGCCTCACAGACAATACCATCCGCCTGGGCCAGGTTCTGAAAATCAAGGAATCGGATCGTTTGGCGGCGGTGACGATACAGCCCGAAGGCAAGATCAGCCTCCCGGCAGACAAATTGCCCGCAGACCAGGGTGCACCTCACTTTTCCGTGGCGATCGATTCCGAAGGACGTTGGACAAATCCGCGCCGCATCCCTTCCGATGCGCTCTTTGCCGAAGACGCCGCCGGAAGCCGCTACTATGCTGGAGTTTTGAGCCAAAACATGTCCTTTGGCAGCTTCAAACTGCAAAGCAGGCTCAGCGCCGAACAGAGCAAGGATGGGATTCTTGCCGACACATGGCTGGCATGCCAAAACTCTGATGGAAGCTGGCGATGGGCAAAAAACTTTGCCTTGGTGAAGGCTGGAACGGGATTGGCTCTGGCGGTTGGCGGTTCCGGAAGCGTGTATGCCGCCGGGCTTTTCGACCAAGAGCTTGAGATTGACAATCAAAAACTCCAAGCCGGCGGTCCCAGCGACCTGTTTCTGGCAAAGTTCGACAACTCCGGCAAACTGCTCTGGCTGAAGAAAGGCCTTAGTTCAGGCGGGATCAGTTCTCCGATCCTGAGCCTCAATCAAGATGGAAACATCTTCCTGGGCGGAGAGTTTTCCGGAACCCTGAGCTTCGACGACGCTGAAAACAGTTCCTCGGGAGACAGCGACCTCTTTGTGACGATGTTGGACTCCATGGGCAGCCGGATCTGGACTGCCACCACAGGCTCCGACAAGGCGGAAAAGCTCCTCAAAATGGAATTGACCGGCAATGGCGGAATCCTGATTTACGGTTCCACCCAGGGAAGCTTCAAAATTGAGGGAACAAAACTGGGAGAGCTGCCCGACTCCGCCGACAATAGATTCTTTCTTGCCCGCATCGAGCCTGACGGTCGTTGGGTTTGGGGCAGCCGCATCCAGCAGCTCGGAACCCAGTGCCTTTGCAATCATTTCAGTTCCGATACCGAGGGAAACACCTGGTTTGCCGACAATTTCTATGCCAGCGGTAAAAGCCATGACATCTACACCGGCGGCATGAGTGTGAATTCACAGCTTACCATGCTCAACGCCCAGGGCAAGAAAATCTGGAGCAAAAGCATGGGCGGCACGGATGTAAGCATAGACTGGATCAGTGCAGGACCAAATTCCGGACTCTTTGTGAGCGGAAGCTTTCTCGGCAGCCTGACTTTGGGGGATTGCAAGCTGGACAGCGGTTCTCAAACCGCACAATACTACGCCTATTTCGACTCCAAGGGAAACTGCCTCTGGGCACGCAAATGGCTGGGAACAAACCTCTATTTCAACATGGTTTCCAGCTCGGGCGAGCTCTATCTGGTTGGAAAACATCAACAGTACATCGATACAGGCAGCACGCCCCACTATTTTGAAATGGGCGACGGCGATCTGCTTGTGACACAATTGGATGGCGAAGGAAACTGGATTTGGGTGTCCCGTGCAGATTCCAAGGTGTCTCCAGACCTCCTGAGGCTGGATTTTGACCGCTTGGACAACCTCCGCATCTGGGGCTACAATCCCGGAGAAATGCTCTTCAGCCCTGTGAAACCCTGATTTAGACCGATCTCAATCCTTGAGCCGCTCAGGTGTAAACCAGCGGCTCTTTTTCTTTGTTTGCCCAGCTATGGCGCACTTCGCCCACAAAGATGGTGTGGTCGCCGCTGCGAACCTGCGTCACCACTTCACATTCAAAAACCGCCACCGCTTCCTTGGGAATCGGCAGTTTGTGCAGTTTCCCGGGGATGAATTCAACGCCGCCTTTTTCAAATTTGTCGATATCCCTGCCCGAACTTGATCCCGCCATCGCGCAAAGCGGCTTCATCTCAACAGAGGGAAAAACGAGGTTGAAAAACCTGTGTTCCTGCAGGCATTCATAGGAATAGCGGTTGTGTCCAACGGATATGGCAAACATGGGCGGCTGGATGGATGTGCGCATGAACCATTCCATCGTGATCAGGTTGTAGCCACCTCCGGGTTTTTCGGTTACCGCCAGCACTACTTTTGCTGGTAAGTGTACCAATCCATAAGCTTTTGTGAGTTCTGTTTGCGTCATTGCTTCTTCATCCTGTCCAATGGTTTTACAAATAATATAAGCCAAAATCCGGCTTCGCCATCCATTTTCCATGGCTCTCCCTGGAGCCGAACCGATCTTCCTCTTTGTTGCCTCCCCTCAAGCACCCGCCCAAAGGCGGGAGGCTTACGGGAAGGATACGGGTTGTATATTGGCTCGAGCCAAGGAGGAGGCAGATCAGGGTTTTTGTTGTGCGAAGGCATGATGGGACTTGACAGAATTGGGCGGTCCAGTTATTTTGTAAAAATAAGATGATAAAAATGAAGGAGGTTCCGAAATGAAAAAGCCTTTGCTCGGAATCCTGATTCTGCTACTAAGCCTGCCGCTTTTGGCTCAGATAGATATGCCCAAGCCAAATTTCAACCCCTACAGGCAGCAAACGCCGGGATTGTTCAGCTTGGATCGCCTTTCCATGAACCATTCCCTGGGCTTTTCCGCCGGGGTGAGCAGCGTGGGCACGGGGTACTACCTTTCCCGCTATACGAACCAGATCAGTTATGTGATTTCGCCAAAGCTGAATCTGGAGCTTGACCTCAGCCTGGTGAACTTTGGAACCACCGGTGCAAAACTCGAATTCAATTCTGACAACAACACCAAAGTGATTCCCGAGTTCAAGCTGAACTACCGTCCTTCCGAAAACACGAATCTTTCGATCGAATTCAGGCAGGGAGCGCCGTGGAACCAGGCTTATTCACCCTGGGAGACGGATCAGCGTCCCTGGTATGACAGATGGTAAAAGTCTTTTGAGCTTTGTGATATATCTTTTGATAGCTGTCCTTGGCGCCGCCCTGGGCAGCTTTTTTAATGTGGTGATCGACCGCGTTCCCCGGGGCAAATCCATTGTAAATCCTCCCTCCCACTGCACTGAATGCGGCAAACAGCTTCCCGCTTGGCAAAACATTCCCATCTACAGCTATCTCGCCCAAAAGGGACGCTGCAAAAACTGCGGTGCAAAAATCCACTGGCATCATCTGGTGGTGGAACTCGTTACCCCGCTGTTGTTTTTGATTTTGGCCTTGCTTTTTGGCGTGGAGAATCTGGCGTTTTGGAAATTTGCATTGATGTTTGGATTCCTGATTCCCATCTTTTTCATCGATGCCTTTCATCAGCTCATCCCGCTGGTGCTGTCCCTGCCGATGCTGGGCTTGGGGCTGATCCTCAGTTTTGCGCAAAGTGCCTTTCGGTTTCGGGATTTCTTTCTGGTCTATTTTTTGCCGGCTTTGATGCTGTTTATCCTGCTTTATGCGCTGGCGCTGGCTTGGGAAAAGGTTTTCAAAAAAGAAGGCTTGGGCGGGGGTGACGTGATCCTGATTCCCGCATTGGCGGTTTATTTCGGAGCGGTTCACATCCCCTTTGTGATACTATTGGCCAGTGTTTTGGGGATGATCTATTTCCTGCTTTTTGTGCGCAAAGCAAACCAAGTTTTCGCCTTTGGGCCCTTTTTGGCGCTTGCAGGCGTGCTTTGGGCTCTGGTGGGCGATGTGCTTTTGCTGTCCGTGGGCTTCGGGCTTTAGTCAAACAAAGCTTTGATCAGGGTTTCGGGCTCCAGACGGTAGGCGCTGCCGCGTCCTTCAAAAAAGCCGTGTGCACCGATCATGTGCATGCTGAGCGAAGTCCAAACCACCGTGATGCCATTGCCTTGGTTTGTGAGGGTGGTAACCGCTTTGCGATAGATTCCCGGATGTCCGAAAGGACAGGGCATTCTGCCGCGGTAAACCTCGGTTTGAACCAGATATTTGCCATCCACCAAGGTTCCTTCCAGATAGCTGTCCCAGCTTGCCTGGGTCAGGCTTTCCATCCTTTTTGCCACCTCTTGCTGGGTGCGTCCCAGCCGGTCCAACACAATGGCATCGTCTTGGATAATTTCGTTCAGGGGACGGGTGTCGTCGCCCAAAAAACCGCTCAGGGTCTGCACCCCGGGCTGCATGCGCTGCATTGTTTTTAATTCTTTTCCTGTGGGTTTCATGGCTCATCCAAAGCTGTCAAAATAGATCTTTTCCTTGGGCACGCCCAGATCTGTGAGGGATTTGGTCACGGCGTCGATCATGCCGGGGCTTCCGCAAAGGTAGGCTTCCGTGTTTTTGGGATCGCGGATGGCGTCTTTGAAAAAGGGCATGACAAAGCCGGTTTTGCCCTGCCAGTTATCCTCTGGCGCGGCATGTGAAAGCACGGGCTCATAGGCAAAATCGTCAAAAAGCTTTTCAAAGGATTCCATCTCTTCGGTGAGATAGAGGTCCTTGGGGGTGCGGGCGCCAAAAAAGTATGTCATCTTGCGCTTGGTGCCCACCACGGCAAGATGCTCCAACATCGACTTGATGGGCGCTTTGCCGGAACCGCCAGCCACAAAAAGGATGTCGGCATCGGTGTCACGCAGGTAGAAATCACCGTAGGGACCGGTGAAGCGGGCTTTGTCGCCCACCTTGAGCTGTGTGTGTGCCCAGGTGCTGCAAATCCCTTCCGGAACCAGGCGAATGATGAGCTGGATGGCATTAACGTCGTCCGGTTTGGAGGAAATCGAATAGGCGCGGGTGACGCCCTGTTTCACCTTGGCATAGGGCTCTGAAATAAGCTGCACATATTGTCCGGCTTGAAAATCAATGGTTTCGCCGGGCTCAAGCTGGAAGGTGATGCCCTTGATGTCGTAGGTGTAATCGATGATTTCCGTAATCACGCTGCTGAATTGGCGGATGTTGAAAATGCTTTCGGGAATCTCGATGCTGACATCACTTTTCACCTTGACCTGACAGCTCAGGCGAACGTTGTCCGCCAGTTCAGCCTGGTTCAAAAAAGGCTTTTCGGTTGGCAAAACGGGACCGCCGCCATCCAATACCTTGCATTTGCAGGCGCCGCAGCTTCCTCTGCCACCGCAGGCGGAGGGTAAAAAGACCTGCTCTTCGCTGAGCGAGTTCAAGAGGCTGCTGCCGCCTTTGACGGTGAGTTCGCGTTTGTTGTTTACGTTGATTTTGCAATCGCCATAGTTGTTCAGCCAGCGTTCGGCAATCACCAGCAAAATAGCCAGGATTCCGCTGACGCCGGTGATCACTCCGGTATCTTTCAAAATGGTGATAAGCATTGCTGTGAGTCCCCTTTATTGGATGGGCGCGATGCCGGAAAAACCGACAAAGGCCAGAGCCATGATGCCGGTGATGATGAGGCTGATGCCAGTTCCGCGCAAGCCGGCGGGGACCATCTTTTCGCGTAGTTTGCCTCTGAGCCCGGCAAGCATCAGGATCGCCAGAAGCCAACCCAGTCCGCTGCCAAAGCCATAGGCAATGGATTGCAGGAAGTTGTAGTTTCGGATCACCATGAACAGACTGACGCCAAAGATGGCGCAGTTCACCGTGATCAGAGGCAAAAAGATGCCCAGGGAATAATATAGAGCCGGGGCAAAGCGCTCGATGAGCAGTTCCAAAAGCTGCACAAAGGCGGCAATCACGATGATGAAAACGATGTATTGCAGATATTCAATATGAAAGGGCACCAGCAGATAGTGGTAGGCAAGCCAGTTCAATGCGGTGGTGAAAACCAACACGAAGGAAACCGCAATGCCAAGCCCCATGGAGGATTCCACTTCCTTTGAAACAGAAAGGTAGGAACACATGCCCAAAAAGTTTGTGAGCAGGATGTTGCTGGTGAAGATCGCGGCCCAAAAGAGCAGAAAGGCTGATATTTCCATCTTAGACCACCTTGTAATATTTGTTGTTTACAAACCAAATGAGCAGCGCCAACAGGAAAAACGCGCTGGGCGCCATCACCATGATGCTCCAGTTTGTCCACCAGGAGCCAAAAATCTTGAATCCAAACAGGGTGCCAAAGCCAAAGAGCTCGCGCACAAAGGAAATCACCAAGAGCACCATGGTGTAACCCAGGCCGGCGCCAATGCCGTCGATCACTGAATCCAGAGGCGGGTTCTTGGAAGCAAAGGCTTCCAGGCGTCCCATCAGGATGCAGTTTGTGATGATGAGGCCCACGTAGGGTCCCAGCTGCTTGCTGACATCGGGCAGGAAAGCTTTGAGCATGATGTCCACCATGATCACATATGCTGCCATGATCAGGGTTTGAGCGATCATACGCACGCTGCGGGGCGTGTATTCCCGAATGATGGAAACCGTGAGGCAGGAAAGCGCCAGCGCAAAGGTGACGCCCAAGCCCATGATGAGGCTATTCATCATCAGGTTTGTGACCGCCAGAGAGGAACAGATACCCAAAATCTGCTTCCACACGGCGTTGTCCGTGAAAGCGGAATTTATGAAAATCTCTTTGCGAGTCATTTTGCCTCCTGAGATCTGGATTTGGCGATTTCGGCCAGTTCGTCCCGAACCATGTCCACCACAGCCCTGCTGGTGATGGTGGCGCCTGTGATTTGGCGCAGTTCCTTGGGTTCGATTTTCTCCTGACCTTCGGGCACCATCACAAATACGATGGGGCTGGTTTTTTCCAGGATGGGTTTACCTTTGAACTGGGAAGTGAACCAATCCTCCTCGATGCGACCGCCCAGACCGGGAGTCTCGGATTGGCTGTAAACATTTAAGCCCAAAAGGGTTTGCAGGTCCAGGCTGGTGGCAACGAGCGCGCGCATCGTGCCCCAAAGCCCTTTTCCGCCCACATCGAACACATAGGCGATGAGTTCATCGTTGAATCTGACCTCATAGGCTTTGCGCGCAAAGCTGTCTTCGTCCATCAGGCTGATATACTGTTTGAAACTGTTGGGGTAATCAGTTTGGAGAGCCGCAGCCTCACCGCCGATGCGACTGGCAAGGCTGTCTGCCACCAGGCTGAGAATGGTTTTTTCATAGACTTCGCGCTGCTGCCTTTCGATGCGGGGCTCGCTGGCACGATACATCACTGCCAGAATGCCCACAAAAATCAGGCTGAGAATCAGCACGAAAAGCACTGGCCACACTGGTTTGTCGAAAAAGCTGGTCTTATTTTCCATTTTGGACCGCCTCCTTTTTCGGCAAAGACTTCAAGCCATGTTCGATGATGGGCATCACTGAGTTTGCGATCAAAAGGGCGAACATGAAGCCTTCCGCAAAAAGCGAAAAGCGGCGGATGAACACGGTTAAGAAACCGGTGAGAATGCCGAAAATCCACAGTGCTGAAACGGTTTTGGGCTGTGAGATGGGGTCTGTGACCATGAACACAATTCCAAAAAGCGCTCCGCCAGCGCAGAGCATGTAGAGCGGATTTTCGCCGGGATAGAAAATCAGGTTGAAGACGATGATGCTTCCCAGAGTTGCCAGCATGGGAATCCACTTTGCTGATTTGGTGATGAGCAGATAGATTCCTGCCAGGATGATCAGCAAGGCGGAGGTTTCACCCAGTGAGCCGGCTTCAAAACCCAGGAAGGTGTCCAAAAAAGTGCTGGTGGGTACAAGCTTCAGCCGGAACTGTCCCATGATCGTGGCACTGGTTTGCAGCGCCGAGCCTGCACTCCAGCGCACAAAGCCGCCGGGGAAGCTGTTCATCATGAACGGCTTTATCCACGAAACCGTCATTTGCTGGGGAAAGGATACGTAGATGAAGGTGCGTCCCAAAATGGCTGGGTTGAAAGGATTGGCGCCAAAGCCGCCAAAAACCATCTTGCCAAACGCAACTGCCACCACGCTGCCCAAGGCCGCCATCCACAGCGGAATCGTTGGCGGCAGCGTCATCGCCAAAAGCGTCCCGGTCACAAATACAGCCATGGAGACCTTTCCGCCTTTTTTGTTTCGGATAAAAAGATATTCCGTGGCAAACGCCGCCAGGTTCGACACCGCCACCACCGCCGCAGCTCGCCAACCATATAGATAGATGGCAAAAATCAGCAGCGGCGTGAGCGAATAGAGAACCTTGTTCATCACGGCTTGTTTCAGGATCAAGTCTTTTATCTTCAAGTTTCACTCTCCTTTACGGAATTTGCGTCTTGTTTTTCATTATTGTAATTCATCATCTGGATCACGGTATTCCTGCGCTGGTTCGGTGACCGGCTCGGGTCCCCGACTGATGGTAAGCTGCACGGTGCTGCCCTTTTCCACTTTCGAGCCGGTTTCAGGACGGGTGCGGATCACGGTGTTCGCCGTATAGCTGCTGGAATACAAGGAATCGCTGACCACGCCTTTCAAACCAACGTTCAAAAGTGTGTAGTAGGCTTCATGATAGCTTTGCCCAACCACGGAGGGAATGCCAACCTGCTGGGATCCCCGGCTCACGCGAACATAGATGGTTCCTTCAGTGCGCAGCATCTGCCCCGGAGCGGGATCCTGTTCCAAAATGGTGCCCACCCTTTCTGTTTCGCTCCAGATGGAATCCTTCACCACGGCGTGGATCCCCAAATTTTCCAAGCTTCTGCGTGCGTTTGCATAGCTTTGACCGATCAGGTCCGGAACCTCGATTTCCTTGGGCGAACGGAAAATGAATGGAAAGATAACCTGGCTGGTGAGAAAAGCGGTGAGGAAAATGATCCCCGCGCCTATCCCAATGGTGAGCCAGACTTTGGTTGCTTTTTCACTGGCCAATGTTCTCTTCAACTCCTTTTGATCATTTTTGCCGCAAAAGCGCCGTCCATATTATGACGGAAAGGCAGGCTGCGAAACATCCCGTCGGAAACCAAATCCCGCGGGATGTGCTGCGCGGCATCCAATAAACTGAACCGTGGATTCCGGGCAAGGAATTTTTCCACCTGGCGCTGATTTTCCTCCGGGTTCATGGTGCAGGTGGAGTAAACCATCACCCCTTCGGAACGAACAAAGTTCGCCGCCTGATCCAAAGCCCTCTCCTGGATTTTGATGAGCTGGGGAATGTCGTGCCTCGCCTGCCAGCGCAGGTCGGCCTTGCGTCCAAAAACGCCCCAACCGGAACAGGGCGCGTCCACCAAAACCCGGTCGTATGCAGGCGCCACGGGGCCATAGCTGAAGGCATCGCTCACCACCATCTTGATGTTTGTAAGCTGGAGCCTGGTGGCAGCTTGCTTGAGCAGCTTCATTTTGTTGGGAATCTTGTCCACAGCCACAATTTCGCCCGTGTTTTCCATGATTTCTGCTATGTAGGTGCATTTTCCACCCGGTGCTGCAAAAAGGTCGAGGATGTTCTCATCCTTTTGCGGGTCAAGCAGTTCCACCACCAATGACGAGGAGGTATCCTGCACGGAAAAATAGCCTTCCGAAAAAGCAACGTCGTCCAAAACGGTTTCCGCTTTATCCGCCAGCAGGCTCATCCTCCCCACCGGTGAAGGCGTTAAAACTGTGTCTCGCTTGGCAAAATATTGGATCAGCTTTTGCTGAGTGGTGGCAACCTGGTTCACTCGCAGATGCAGGGTGGGGTTTTCGTTGAACCAAATGGCAAGGTATTCTGCGTCCTCTTCGCCCCAAAGCTCAATCCAATCCTTGATCAAGTCCGGCGGGTAGGAATGTTCGCTGGCGATGCGTTCTATGGGGTCGCTGGGCCAGGTGACATTCGGGTCTCTCTGCCAGGCTCGCAGGATGGCGTTCACAAAATCGCCAACTTTGTCTCCCAGCATGTTTTTTGCCAGTTCCACAGTCTCGTTGATGGCGGCATGGGCTGGAATGGAATCCAAATATAAAAGCTGATAGAGCCCCAGATAGAGCCAAACCTTGATCTTGAGGTCGGTGTTTTTGAATTTGACGGGGTCGGCATATTGGGAAAGAATGTAATCCAGTTTTCCCTTGAGCTTCACCACGCCCTTCACCATATTGTAAAAAAGCGCCAGATTCTCCCGGTTGTTTTTCAGACGCTTGGCTTTTTGGTGCAAAAGCGTGTCTGAAAAAGCATTGTCTTTCAAAACCTTCAGAATGGTTTGGTAGGCTTGGGTTCTCAGCATTTTTATTTTCTTCTTTGATACAGACGCCGAATCACTTCCTTGATCAGCTGTTCGGCATTGAGGGTTTCGGCTTCTTCGCCCATCAGGCTCAGTTCCTGCCTCACTTCCCTGGCGTTGAAGCCCAAGGTTTGCAGAGCATTTTCCACCTCGTCGGCTTTGGAACCGGAAATTTGTGCTCCGCCGGGCTCGGCAAAATCCAAAATGTGTCTCAGTTTCCCTTTCAGTTCGATGATCAGGCGCTGCGCGCTTTTCATCCCGATGCCGGGAATCTTTGTAAGGATGGCGGTTTCATCGCGTTCCACGGCTTTCACGAAAGTGGAGATGGGCATGGTGGAAATGATGGACAGCGCTGATTTGGGACCGATGCCGGAAACGCGGTTCAACTGGCGGTACAGTTCGCGTTCCCCCGTGCTGGCAAAGCCAAAAAGGCGCACATCGTCCTGGGAAATATGTAGATGGGTGAAAAGCTGGCAAGCCTCCCCCACCGCGGGCAAAATCTCGAAGGTGCTAATGGGGATCAAGAGCTCGAAGGACAGCCCAGAAGCGGTTTCAAGCACGGCGTTTACCGGGTCTTTGTGAAGCAGGATTCCCTTGATTGATTCTATCATTTTTGAAATTTGATCCTGTGGTGATGGCACAGCGCCAGGCCCAAGGCATCGTAGGCGTCATCGCGCTTGGGAGGGGTTTTCAGTTTTAGAAGCTGGTTCACCATATAGCGCATCTGTTCTTTGCTGGCATTGCCGTTTCCCACCACCGCTTTTTTTACCTCGCGGGGACTGTATTCCACGATCGGAACTCCGTGCCGGGCTAGAGTGAGCAAGATCACTCCGCGCGCGTGCCCCAAGGTGAAAACACTGCGGATGTGCTTGTGAAAGAACATGCTTTCCACCACTGCCACATCGGGCTTGAATTCTTCCAATACTCCGTCGATGGCGTTGAAAAGCAGATCCAGCCTGGCAGGAAGCTCTTTTTGAGCGGTCAGGTCGACCACATCGCAACCCGCGCCGCTGATCCGGCGTCCGTCAAGTTCAAGCAGGCCATATCCGCAATAGCGGCTTCCGGGATCTATCCCCAGAATGATCACTGTTCCTGGCTGAGGGCTTCCATCACTTCGTCGGAAACCTCAAAATTCGCATATACCTTTTGTACGTCGTCCAAATCTTCAAGCATCTCGATGAGACGGAAAAGCTTTTCGGCAACGTTATCCGCATTGATGGTATTCTTGGGAACCCGGGTCAGGCCAGCGTTTTCCACCGGCACGCCAATTTTTTCAAACTCACCCAAAACCGTGTGAAATTCGTCCACGGCAGTGTAGATATCGAATTGGTCGTCGCTTAGTTCGATGTCTTCAGCGCCGGCTTCCAAAGCTTGCATCATGAATTCATCTTCATCCAAACCTTCGGCGGGAACGCTGAAATAACCCTTCAGGTCAAAATTCCAAGCCACCGAACCGCTTTCCGCCAGGTTTCCGCCATATTTGGAAAAAGCGTGTCTCAGTTCTGATACGGTGCGGTTTTTGTTGTCGGTCATCACTTCCACCACGATGCCCACGCCATTGTGACCATAGCCCTCATAAACTATTTCTTCGTAGGTGGCGCCTTCAATTTCCCCGGTGCCGCGTTTGATGGCGCGTTCGATGTTGTCTCGGGGCATATTTGCGGATCTTGCGCTCAGCATGGCTGTGCGAAGCCTGGGATTTGTGTCGGGGTCGCCGCCGCCATCTCTGGCGGCCAGAATGATTTCTTTCGCGATGCGGGTGAAAAGTTTGCCGCGTTTTGCATCTGCGGCTCCTTTTTTGTGTTTGATGGAACTCCATTTATTGTGTCCAGACATAAACACCTCTATAATTCTTATTTTTTAGCTTTGATTCCATACTTGTGTCAGCATCTCAAACACTTGGAAATATGTCAAGAAAAAAGGGGAAGGCTGTTTGATCAACCTTCCCCGGAATCTGAAACCTGCTGAAATGCAGGGCGTTACATTAGGCGTCGGAATCCTGCCAGGCGGCGATCACTTTTGCCGCCACTTCATCCGGAACCTTCTCATAGTGGGAAAACTTCTGGGTGAAGCGTCCCCTGCCTTGGGTGAATGATTTCAGAGCAGGATAGTAGAAATACATCTCGGCAACAGGCATCTGAGCGTTCAGATATTGCTTTTTGCCACGCTGTTCCATGCCCATGATACGTCCGCGGCGGGTGCTCACATCGCCCATCACGTCGCCCATATATTCGCTGGGAACGATGATGGTAAGTTCGTGAATCGGCTCCAAAAGGATGGGACGGCATTTTTTGAACCCTTCCTTCAAGGCCATGGAGGAGGCGATCTTGAAAGCCATTTCCGAGCTGTCCACATCGTGGTAGCTGCCGTAGTAAACTTCCACTGCGATGTCCACGACTTTGTAGCCGGCAATGATGCCTTTTTCCAGGGTTTCAACCAAGCCTTTTTCGATGGCGGGGATGAAGTTTGAAGGAATCACGCCACCCACGATGGAGTTGATGAACTGGAAGCCTTCTCCGCGCTCAGTGGGTTTGATGCGGAAAAACACTTCGCCATATTGACCGCGTCCGCCGGATTGTTTTTTGTGACGATATTGGGATTCCCCGCTGCCGGTGATGGTTTCCTTATATGGAATGCGGGGTTCCTTCATCAAGGCATCCACTTTATAGCGGTTTTTCAGCTTTTTGATAACCAACTGAAGCTGCTGCTCACCCATGCCGGAAATCACGTTTTCATGGGTTTCAACGTTCAATTCATAGCGGATAGTGGGATCCTCAGCGATCACCCTCTGCAGCGCTGTGCCGATCTTATCTTCGTCGGACTGATTTGCTGCGCGGATGGTCTGCCAGTAGGTGGCTGTGGGAAGTTCCGGCAAGGGCATGCTCAGCTTGCTGCCAACGGCTGTGATGGAATCCATCGAACGGGCGTTTTTCAGCTTCACCATGGCACCAATTTCGCCAGCACGGATTTCCTGGGTGTCCTGGCGATTTTTGCCCAGCATGTAATACATGTTTCCAGCCTTGTCTTTGGCGTCCTTTTCGGGGATGTAAAAATCCATTCCAGATTTCAGGCTGCCGGAGAAAACCCTCACGTAGGCATAGTCGCCCATGTTTGGATCGGCATAAAGCTTGAAAACGTAGCCCAGAAGCTCACCGTCGGGAGTGGCAACAAGTTCGCCAGCCTCTCCGTCTTTCAAAACCTGAATGGGGTTGGCGTCTTCCGGTGAGGGCAGATAATCGCAAACGCCATCCAAAAATGCCATCACGCCCACTCCGGTGGAGGCGGAACAGCAGAAAGCGGGGCAAATTTCGCCTGCGGCAACGGCTTTTTTCAATCCGCCCAAAAGCTGTTCTTCGCTGAGTTCCATGTTTTCCAAGAAGCTGTTCAAAAGCTCTTCATCGGTTTCGGCGACTGCTTCCATCAATGCCAAACGCGCGTCTTCCACGGCGCTTTGCATATCAGCTGGCACATCGCCTTCTCCGGATGGCCGGATTGCTTTTTGGCGAATGATGTCCACCACACCTTCAAAGCCACCTTCGCGACCGATGGGCAGTTGGATCGGGGTGGGATTCAGTTCTGTATTCTCATGAATGGCTTCAATGGTCTTATAAAAATCCGCGTGTTCATTGTCCATGCGGTTAACCAGCACCGCTTTGCCCACTTTTTTGCGTTCCACCTGCTCGATGGCAAGCTCCAGCCCAACTTCAAAGCCACCGGTGGCGTTTGCCACCAAAAGCACGTTTTCAACGGCTGGAATGGCAACTATGGCATCACCGATAAAGTCTGGCGTGCCGGGTGAATCCAAAAGATTGATTTTGTGGTCTTTGTGGTTCAAAAAGCCCAGGCTCAAGCTCAGCGAACTTTTCTTCGCGATTTCTTCGGAATCGAAGTCCATCACGGTGTTGCCTTCGTCCACTTTGCCCAATCGGGTGGTGGTTTTGGTCAAATGGAAAATTTGTTCCGCAAGGGATGTTTTTCCTGAACCGCCGGCTCCCATCATCAGGAGGTTGCGCAGTTTGGACATTTTGTATTCTTTCATCACGTTCCTCGTTTTTCTATATATAATCAATACAAATCATGTTTCCGACCATCAATATAGCCCAGAACAATCCATTTTTTTCTCTGCGGCATTGTTGTCAAACGCTTTTTTTGCGTAACTGGCGAATTGCCAAAATAATGCGTCCCACTTTGACGAAATCTTGAAGAAAACGATCTGTGAAAATGCCTCCATATTGCAAACCCATTTTTGGCTTGACCATAAGCCCGGTTCCAGCAAATTTGAGCGAAAATATCATAATTAACAGGTCATCCTTCTGATCTAAAGATCCCGGCTTGACCCAAACAAGGAATACAGATGCGTGTTTCACACTTTTTCATCCTGATGGCAGCGCTGTTGCTTTTTGCCTGCAGTCCCACAAAACCGCCTCAAAAGGGCGAACTGCCCATCCGCATGGATTTGGCTCCCGCAGCTCAAATTGGCCAAACAGTCACCCGCGTGGCGGTTGGCATCACCAAAGGCGATTTCAGTCAAAACATGGACTTGAGTATCAGCGGCAACACTGCCGAAGGCGTCTTTGAAAGCTTGGAACCGGGACTTTACGCCATCGACGTTGCGGTTTACAACGGACAAAACCTGATCGCCACCGGGCAGGGGACCGGCTTGGTGAAACCTGGCGAAACCACCACGGTCCACATAAATTTGCAATTTGTACCGGGCGGGTTGGAAGTGGTGATTGGCTGGGGTTTGCCTTTGGAAAACGCACGCCGTGTCCTCTTTTTGGGAAACAGTCTCACCTATTCCTATGGCGGTGTGGAAACCCATCTGCAAGCACTGTTGGAAGCCGCCAGACCGGACTGGAGAATGGTGTTTGAATCCCGCTCCCCCGGCGGCTACACCCTCCAAAACCATTTTAACGACCCCCAAACCCGGCAAGCCATCACAAACGGAAACTGGGACCTCGTGATCCTGCAGGAACAAAGCTCCCGCCCTGTCACGCATCCCCAGCTTTTTTATCAATATGCAGATTCCCTGAACTCCCTGATCCGCTCAAACGGCGCTCAAACCAGCTTTTACATGACTTGGGCGCGGGGGGACAACCCCTCCATGTATCTGCCCCTGCGGAATGCATACAACTACATCGGCGCCTTTTTGGACAGTCCTGTGGTGCCAGCCGGAGTGGCTTTTCATAATGCGGCTGATTTACCCGAACTGCCCAGCCTCTTCGACCCCGACCTCCTTCATCCCAGCATCCACGGAACCTATCTGGTCGCCTGCCTCATGATGGCAAAAATCTGGAATATCAACCCGATTGGAAACCCCTACCAACCCATGCAAATAGACGCTCACACCGCTTTGGCTTTGCAGCAGCTTGCCTGGAACACCTTGCAAAATGAATATGGAAGCTTGAACAAAATTCCGCGCCTGCAGCCCCAACGCCGTGCCGCTTAAGATCGGTCTTACAAAATCCTGTCTTGAATCAAACGCTTGAGCCGACCCTCATCAGCACATTCCAACTTCATCCGCAGCGCAAGCGGATTCAAACACTCATGTAAAGCTAACTTGGACAAATCCTTCTCCGTGCAGAGCAGCACGGTTTCTGCGCCCAAAGCCTGAAAAACCTTTTCCAAATCCTCCCGCCGTGAAAAAGCATGGTGGTCCGCAAAGCGGAAATGCCTTTTCCAAGCCAAACCCAAGGCTCGAACGCTGTCTTCAAACGATTCCGGAACTGCGATGGAACTCAGCAAAACCAGTTCCCGATCCTTTAGTAAATCCAAAAAAACTGTATTTCCTTGTGTATCAACGAAGTCAACAGCTTTAAACTCACATTTCAGTGCGTTCCGAGCCGTCGCAGGCAAATTGCTTCCAAACGTGGTTCCGCCTTCTTTTTGAATCAAAACCAAGGCATCCGCACTTTTCAAAGCCGCAAGCGGTTCCCTCAGCCAGCCGGATGGAATCACGCGACCATTGCCCAGACCCAATTTTGCGTCGAAGCAAACCAAATCAAGATCCCGGGCAATTTTCAGATGCTGGAATCCATCATCCAGAATCACCACATCCAGATCAGGAAATTCGCTTAAAAGCAGCGATACGGCAGAAACACGCCTCTTCCCCACCACCACGGGCATTCCGGGCAGTTTTTGAGCCAAAAGCTGGGCTTCGTCGCCTGAATCCTCCACTCCCAAAACTATTTCCCTGCGGTTTGAAACAAGGCTGGGAACATTTTCCCGACTTCCACCGCAGCCGCGATGGCTGAGCCCCACTTTCAGCCCCATTTCCTGGAGCAGGGTTGCCAAATATATGCAAAATGGAGTTTTACCGCTGCCCCCACTGCCCAGATTTCCCACGCTGATCACCTTGCACGGAGCCTGCCAACCCTTCATTCTGTTTCTGCGCAGGCTTTGCACAGCGGAGTTCAAGCCCCCCAAAGGCAGCAGCAGATCGCTCAATAAACTGCGTTTATGAAGGTGTTTTTGGGCCAGCTCCTGCAGGTCCAATCAACATTCCCCGCCAAATTTGGCATCAATCAAAGCCACGAGCCTTTCCACGTCGAAGGGTTTGAACAAAACGTCCTTCAAACCATCGATTTTGGAACGCACCAAAACGTGGTCCGGATCGTAGCCAAAGCCGGTCATCATGATCACCGGAAGCGCGGGATCGTGGCCTTTCACGAGTGAAAACAGTTCATAGCCATCCATATCAGGCATGGCAATGTCCGTGATCACGAGGTCAATATTTCCGGCAAGAACCTCGTGCAGGGCGTCCAAACCGTTGCTGAAACCCAAAATCTGCCACTTTGGACGTAAAGCCCGCAGTTGCTCACGAAGCGATACAACAATGCCTTCCTCGTCGTCAACGATACAAATTGTTTTATTTGTCAATCGAGTCCTCCCAAAATTATATCTCGGACCCTGCAATAGCGGTCCATCGTTTTTTCAATGATCTGAGGCGGTAAAACCGGCGCAGGCGGCTGTTTGTTCCATCCGATTTCGATCAAATAATCCCGGATAATCTGTTTGTCGAAACTGGCGGGGGTTTTGCCAACCGTGTATTGCCCAAGATCCCAAAACCTTGATGAATCCGGCGTCAATGCCTCATCCGCCAGGGTCAGTTCGCCACCTAGAAGTCCGAATTCGAACTTCGTATCCGCCAAAATGATGCCCTTTTCCTTCAGTTTGCGATATGCCCAGTCATACAGTTCCAGCGCATATTTCCGCGCCAGATCGGCACTGGCGGGGTCCATCGAGTCCCGCATCTGCTGGAAACTGATGTTTTCATCGTGACCTTCCTCGGCTTTGGTGGAAGGAGTGAACAGCGCCTGGGGAAATTGTTCGCTTTCCTGCATTCCCGCTGGCAGTTCCAAGCCTCCAATGCTGTGGGAAACCTTATATTCCGCAAATGCCGAACCGCTCAAGTAGCCGCGCACAATGCATTCAAAGGGGATGATCTCCAGCTTTTTCACCAGCATGCTGCGATCCTTAAGATATTCCTTAAATGGTTGCAAAGCAGCCGGATAGGCGTCCACATCATCGGTGATGAAGTGGTTCGGAAGCAAGCCGGAACTCACCTTGAAAACATGCACGGCAATTTGGTTCAAAATGGCGCCTTTGCCGGGCAGAGTTTGCGAAAAGACCACATCAAAGGCGGAAACGCGGTCGCTGGTGACAATCAACAGGGTTTCTCCGAGGTCAAAAATGTCCCGCACCTTCCCCTGATGGCAGCTCTTAACAATATCCAACTCTTTTATTCTCTTAAACATATCTCATCCTTTCCGATGTTTCACGTGATATTCATACAGTATACGTCTTTCATCCAAGTCATTTAGGTTGACCGCAAGCATCTCATTTTCACGGTAGGGGGTCTCTTCACGTGGAAAGTCGTGCCGCATACCCTGATGTTTGCACCAGCGCAAAAGACCGTTTTCCACCCCGAAATCCTCTTCCTCCCAGCTCAGGGACTTCGTCACATAAAGGAAATTCAGCCAGTCCCGATAGCTTTGCAAGCGCTCTATTTCTTCATCCAAGAGGTCTGCCTTGGCAAAGTCCAAATCATCAAAATATTTATCCCGTTCCTGGGCGACCATCTCCAAAATGCCGTTTTGCGGATGCAGATAAGCCTCGTTCAGGAGGGTGTCAAGCTTCTTGAGTTCGGCGTCCTCGCCATTTTCAAGGGCTAAACACCAGCCTTTACAGATGCCCTGATCCAGTTTTTCACAGGGGTAATTCTCTGTCTCGCAGTAGGGAAGCTTCAATATCCGCCCCAGGCTGTCCATCACGTCATACAGTAAAAAACGCCCGCGCCAGGGTCCGGCATAAGTCCAGTGGTCGTTGGTATCGTCTTTCAATGTCACAAAAGGGAAACGCCGTGCATCCAGAGCCAGATAGGCGTAGTCCCGGCTGGGCTGCATCATCTGCTGGTGTGGAACGCTGTTTTTCCCCAGAAAGATTTTCAGGCGAATGAGCGCATCCACACTGCGTTCCTGGCTTTCCACGTCCAATGAATCTGCCAGCGCCGCCACCTCCGCAAAACGGGTGTCAATCTCAGCTTTTTTGCGGATGAAATTCAGGCGCTGAGCCAGGTTTGGCGTGATTCCGCACCACAGCGGCTCTTCGCCCTGGCGAAAACAAAAAAACACCCAGCCGCCGGGCAATTCAAAGCTCTCGGAAATTCGGGTTCCGTCCCATTTCAGCTTGATCATGCGCCAAAGCTCTTGCTCCTGTACTTTGTGTCAATCAGAATCTTGCACCCAAATAAACATACCTGGGAAAAGCCTCCCCTTCGCCCTAAACCCCTGAAGCAATTCCACCTGGATCGTGCGCCTCAGGCACCCGCCTTTTTCGCGGGTGGGAGCAGAGAGCGAAGGCGGCGGGATTATTGCTTAACTCAAGGAAGCGCAGGGGTTTGTGCAGTTTTTTGGCAGTGAGATTTGAATTGCGCCATTTTGGTGGAAATTGCCGCCGGGTTTCAAGCCCTGATAGTAGCATAAATAAACCCATCAGCACAATCTGAGAGCCTTTTATATCCTGCATTGGCAGGAAATTATGGAAAAAATCCCACAAACCCAAATAAAAACGGCGTTTTTCCGCTTGACAAAATCGCTAAGTTCTTATTTAGGTGTAAGTCATGGCTCTATATGAAAAGAGCCTAAAGTGAATTGTAAATTCATAACATCATGAAAAATAAATAGTTTATAGATATACATCGCAAGGGAGGTTGGTAATGTTTTCGAAGATTCGGAAACGCAACGGCAATATTGTCGCTTTCGACAAGCAAAAAATTGTGCGCGCAATCCAGAAAGCAGGAGAAGCGACAGGTGAGTTTGAACTCGATGCAGCGGAGGTTTTAAGCGCTCGTGTGGTGAATTTGGCAGCCCAGATCATCGACGACGCCATTCCCGAGGTGGAACGCATTCAAGACATTGTGGAGGAAGTACTTCTGGCTTCGCCCTACAAAAAATCCGCCAAGGCCTACATCATTTACCGCGACCAGCATGCCCGCATCCGCGAAATGTTCAACACCGGCGGGGTCCAATTGATCGACCAATATCTGGAAAAGCTGGACTGGCAGGTGAATGAAAACTCGAACATGGCATACTCCCTGCAAGGTTTGAACAACTACATCGCGAGTGAGATCAGTAAAACCTATTGGCTTAACAAGATATACCCTCCCGAAATTCGCCGTGCCCATCTTGAGGGGGACATCCATATCCACGATCTTGGCCAGCTTTCCGTTTACTGCGTGGGCTGGGACCTGATGGACCTTTTGAAAACCGGCTTTTGCGGAGCCGAAGGCAAGGTGGAAAGCGCACCTGCCAAGCATTTCCGCAGCGCTTTAGGGCAAATCGTAAACTTCTTTTATACCCTACAGGGCGAAGCTGCCGGAGCGCAGGCTTTTTCAAATTTTGACACACTTTTGGCGCCTTTCATCCGCTATGACGGCCTGGCTTACAACGAAGTGAAACAGGCTCTGCAGGAATTCATTTTCAACATCAACGTCCCCACCCGCGTGGGCTTCCAAACACCCTTCACAAACATCACCCTGGACCTCCTGCCGCCCGATATATATAAGGATACGCCCGTGATCATCGGCGGCGAAGAGCAAAAGGAAACCTACTCCGAATTCGAACTCGAAATGGATATGATCAACAAGGCGTTTTTGGAAGTGATGATCGAGGGCGACGCCAAAGGACGGGTGTTCACCTTTCCCATCCCGACCTACAATATCACCAAAGATTTCGACTGGAGCGACCCCAAGCTCAGCTATCTTTGGGAAGCCACCGCCAAATATGGCATCCCCTATTTTTCAAATTTTGTAAATTCCGACCTCGACCCAAATGACGCACGCTCAATGTGTTGCCGTCTGCGTTTGGACACCCGCAAGCTGGAAGCCCGTGGCGGCGGACTCTTCGGCGCCAATCCGCTCACCGGCTCCATCGGCGTGGTGACCCTGAACCTGCCCCGCATCGGCTATCGCGCCAAGAGCGAGGAGGAGTTTTTCACGCTTTTGGAAGAAAAGCTCCAGATTGCCAAAAACAGCCTGGAAATCAAGCGTAAAATATTGGAACGCTATACGCTTAACGGACTTTATCCCTACACGCGTTTCTACCTGAAAAACATCTATGAACGCTTCCTACAGTATTGGAAAAACCACTTTTCCACCATCGGCATCATCGGCATGAACGAAGCGTCGCTGAACTTTTTGGGCAAAAACCTGGGAACCGAGGATGGACGCAGCTTTGCCTTGAAGGTGATGGACTATCTGCGCGAACGCTTGGTTGAATTCCAGGAGGAAACCGAATCCAATTACAACCTGGAAGCCACACCTGCCGAGGGAACCAGCTATCGCCTCGCCATTTTGGACAAGAAATTCCACCCGGACATCATCAGCGCAAATTGCGGTTCAGACACGCCTTTCTACACCAACAGCTCGCAGCTCCCGGTGAACTATTCAGACGATATTTTCGAGGTTTTGGACCTGCAGGACGAGCTTCAAACCAAATATACCGGTGGAACCGTGCTGCACATCTTTGGCGGAGAGCGGGTTGAACACGGAGAAAGCATCCGCAAGCTTGTGCGCACCATCTGCGACAGCTACCACCTGCCCTACTTCACTTTTTCGCCCACTTTCAGCATCTGCCCCGTGCACGGCTATCTGGTTGGCGAACAGCCGAATTGCCCCACCTGCCAGAGGAACACCGAGGTCTTTTCCCGCATCGTTGGCTACCTGCGTCCCGTTTCGCAATGGAACGAAGGCAAAAAAGCCGAATTCAAGATGCGCACCACTTTTGACACGGTTAAAAACAGCCGCGAAAGTCGTCCCGGCGTTGTCAAACATCAGGTTTTGTAGGCAAGCATGAAGATTGGCGGCTTCCAAAAGTTTTCGCTGCTGGATTTTCCCGGACAGCTGGCTGCCATTATCTTCACGCAGGGCTGCAACTTCCGCTGTCCCTATTGCCACAACCCCGAATTGGTTGACCCCGCCCGCTTCGGCAAACCGCTAGCTACAGGCAAGGTTTTGGACTTTTTGCGCCGACGCCGCGGAAAGCTGGGAGCGGTGGTGATCACCGGGGGCGAACCCACACTGCAGCCCGATTTGCTGCGTTTTATCCGTCAGATCAAATTCATGGGCTACCTGGTGAAACTGGACACCAACGGCTCCCATCCTGAAGTGCTGCAGCGTCTTGCCAATGAAGAACTTGTGGACTATTGGGCGATGGATTTGAAAGCCCCGCCAGATCTTTATCGGCTCATTTCACGCTCTTTGGTTCCAATGAACGACATCTTGTTCAGCATGGATATCCTGCGCAAAAGCGGCAAGCCCTACGAATTCCGCACCACCTTTTTCGAACGCATTTTCGACTGGGAGGATATGGAACGCATCCGCGAACTTTTGCGCCCCGGAGACAGTTTTTACCTGCAGGAATGCCATTACGACGATACTTTGGAAGACTTTCCCGACGCCACCAAAGAAGCCAAAGCAAAACTTTTGGACAATCCAGCCTGCCAATCCCTGATCCGCTGGGGCGATGAGCATCAGGTAAACATCGGCGTCCGTTCACATTAAGCCATGCCACAGGCACGCTTTGAAGCCCTGCTCCCCTTGGTGGAAAAGCCATCGCGCTACATCAACCACGAGCTCAACTCCGCCCAAAAAGGCTGGCAAGACCACAATTTTTGCTTCGTCTATCCCGATATTTATGAGGTTGGCATCTCCCATCTGGGCATCAAGATCCTGTATTCAATCTGCAACCGCCTGAACGGCGTGATGGCAGACCGTGCCTACCTTCCCTGGACAGACATGGCTGAACTTATGCGCCGGGAAAAGCTGCCCCTTTTTGGCCTGGAAAGCCGGCGGGCTTTGAAGGATTTTGACCTAGTGGGCATCACCCTGCAAAGCGAACTCACCTATTCCAACCTCTTGGAAACCTTGTCTTTGGCGCAGATTCCCATTCTAAACGAAGAGCGGGATGAACACATGCCCATCATCATGGCAGGAGGCCCCTGCGCCACAAACCCTCTGCCCCTCTCACCCTTTGTTGATGTATTTTTCATTGGCGAAGCCGAGGAATCCATCGTGGAAATTGCAGAGGTGTTCAAACGCGTCTCCTCCCGCAAACAAAGGCTGGAAGAGCTTTCACGCATCCCCGGCTGCTGGATTCCCGCACTTCACAAGGGTGAAAAGGTCGTGGGAAGAAAATTCGCTTCCTTCGCCCGCGGAGAACAACTGCACAGCCCACAGCTCCTTTCCTGGCAGCTTGCCACCCACAACCGCTGTGTGGCGGAAATTATGCGCGGCTGCTCCCGCGGCTGCCGTTTTTGCCATGCAGGATATTTCTATCGTCCTGTGCGGGAACGGGATGCCAGCTCCCTGCAAAAGGAAATCCTGGATGAAATTGAACTGAGCGGCTGGGACGAGGCCGGCCTGCTTTCGCTTTCCAGCGGGGATTACAGCCGCATCACCGAGCTTTTGAGCGATCTTCTGCGCAACATTGATACAGACAGGACCCACATTTCCCTGCCTTCCCTGCGTGTGGATGCGTTGAACACGGAAACCGTGGAACTCCTGCGCGAACTTGGGCGCGAAGGGCTCACAGTGGCCCCGGAAGCAGGCTCCCAGCGTTTGCGCGATGTGATCAACAAAAACATCTCCGAGGATGAAATCATCCGCGGGGTAAAAATTGCCCTCGATCTTGGTTGGCAAAGGGTCAAGCTCTATTTCATGGTGGGTCTGCCCACGGAAACGGATGAAGACATCGAAGCCATCACCGCCCTCATCCGCCGCATCGCAGCGCTGGACAGGCGTCTGCAAATCAGCGTGACCCTCTCCCCCTTCGTGCCAAAGCCTTTCACACCCTTCCAGTGGGCTCCAATGCTTTCCAGGGAAGAAATCCTGCGCCGCTGCATCAGCGTGAAACAGGCATTTTTCCGTCAACGCAATATCCGCATAAAATACCACACCATAGAAAGTTCCATGCTGGAAGCCATCTTTTCCCGCGGCGACGAAGCGGTGGGAAAAGCCATCCACACAGCCTGGAAAAATGGCGCCCGCTTTGATGGCTGGAACGAATATTTTGACTTTTCCATCTGGCACGCCGCATTTGAGGAAAATGGACTGGATACAGCGAAATATCTGGCGGGAAAATCCCACGAAGAGCCGCTGCCCTGGGATTTTATCGACCTGGGGCTCACCAAGGAATTTTTGCTGGAAGAATGGGAAAAAGCCAGACGTGAAGAAAGCACGCCGGATTGCCGTGAAATCTGTTCAAACTGCGGCATTTGCGCGGACGAGCTTCAAACCACCCTGGCCCCGTCGCAGGCTCCGATCAGTGTGGGAACAAAAAGCTTCAGCCCTTCCAAAGGCGGGGGGCAACACCGCTACCGGCTGTGGTATGCCAAGGAAGGCGTGTTGCGCTTCATTTCCCATCTGGACTGGATGCGCATGCTGTTCCGCTTCATCGGCCAAATGCCGCTGCCCACGGTTTTCACGGAAGGTTTTTCTCCGCATCCCCGCGTGAGCCTGTGTCCGCCGCTGCCGCTGGGGGTTGAAAGCGTCTGCGAATATTGCGACATCTCATTTTGGAGCCGCCCTTCCCCTCAGGAAATTGCCGCTGCCTTCAACGTTCGCGGCATCCCTGAACTGCGCTATTTAAACAGCGAACCCCTGCACGGCAAGGGCAAAGTTCCCAGCGGCGAGGTGATCATCGTTGATCTTTCCGAGCACCTTGTGGAACCCAGCCGCCGACGCTTGGAAGAGTTTTTTGAAAAAGAAACACACCTCTTCACAAAAAGCACACCCAAACGCAGTAAATCCTACGACCTGCGCCAAATCATCCTTTCCTCCCAGTGGCAAAACAACCGCCTGCTGATCGGAAAAAGTTTGGCCAGTCCATCGCTTTACGACGTCCTGGCCGAACTGCTAATGCTGGATAAAACCCAACTATACGCTTTTTCCGTCACCCGCTTGGATTGGATATTTTCCCCGGATCCGGGCGAGCAACGATTCTAAATCCATCCCTCTTGGGGAGCATTTTGCTAAAATCCTGCTCTGGCAGGGCTTGAATCAGAAGAACAGGTCTCGTTTTCCTTCCTTCATTTCCGTCAATTTTTCGGTTACCGCCTGGCGCATATTATCTTCCTCGATTTTGGCGAGTTCATTGTCGATAAGCTCCAAACCGGCTTTCAGTGTGCGTTTGCTCGAAAAATCATAAAGATATTCGGCGAAGGTGAGCAGTGCGTTTGGCGTGCAAAAACGCTTCACAAAGCCCGGCACGGCAAATTCCATGAAGTGTTCCCCGGTGCGTCCTGCGCGGTAGCAACTGGTGCAGAAAGAAGGAATGTAGCCGCCTTTGGCAAGTTCGTAAATCACGTCGTCCAAGCTGCGGGTGTCGCCCAAAACGAATTGGCTTTTCTTTTTGGATTCATCGTCTTTGGCGGAATAGTCGCCCACTCCGATGCTGGAGCCGGCGTCAATTTGGGAAACTCCATAGCGCAGGATTTCATTGCGAATGGCGATGGGTTCGCGCGCCGTGAGAATCATGCCGGTATAGGGCACGCTGAGACGCAAAACAGCCACCAGATGCCTGAAATCTTCGTCTGAAACCTGATGGGGTGGGTGTTCTGCAAAGTCCGTTCCGATGGCGGGTTCGATGCGCGGGAAGGAAATCGTGTGGGGACCCACGCCGAATCTATCTTCCAGGTGGATGGTGTGGTAAAGCAGACCCATCACCTCAAATTTCCAGTCGTAAAGCCCCATCAATGCGCCGATACCCATGTCGTCGATTCCGGCTTGCATGGCGCGGTCCAGTCCATCCAAACGCCAAAGGAAGCTGCTTTTGGGTCCGCGGGGGTGCTGTTTTTCGTAGGTGGGCTGGTGATAGGTTTCCTGGAAAATCTGGTAGGTGCCGATGCCGACTGATTTCACCGTGCGAAAACCTTCGATATCCAGCGGTGCGGCGTTGATATTCACGCGGCGAATCTCGCCCTTATGATATTTTGTGTCGTAAACCGTTTGCACCGTTTCGGCAATGTATTCGGGTGAATACATGGGATGCTCGCCATAAACCATGATCAGGCGCTTGTGTCCGGTTTCCACCAGGGATTGCGTTTCATGAACCAATTCGTCGTGGGTGAGCGTGGCTCTCACACATTCCTTGTTTGAAATACGGAAACCGCAATAGACGCAGTCGTTGATACATTCGTTGCCCACATACAGCGGAGCAAAGAGCACGATGCGGTTGCCGTAGATGCGTTCCTTCAGTTCGTGTGCGCCATCCAGAATAAGCTGCTTCAATTCCGGATCTTTCACGCTGACAAGCGCAGCAGTTTCGTCCGGATCCAGCCTGTTTTTGTCCAGAGATTTCGCAATGATCTCCCGGATCCTGGATTCCGGAGCATGAGCTTCGCTGGCAATCAACTCTTCGATTTTTCCAGTGGGGATAAAGGATTTCAAGCCTTCGGTGCTGATCTTCATTTTTTCTCCATTATATTTTCAATGTTATTGTTTTCACGTTTACAGACCTGATTTGGCCAAGTTTTCCGGAGAATGAGCCCAAGGTGTCCATGTCTGCCTCCACCACCAAAAAGATGACCGACACATTTTTGTCGCGCATGGGATAGCCCACCCTCATCAAAATGTGTGAGGAAAACTTGTGGATCAGTTCTGAAACGGGGTTGAATGCCACATCCACGTCTTCCACCACGATGGTCACGATGTGCCTTTTGGGCTCCATATATTTCTCCTGTATTGATATTTTTGCTGGGAGAAAGAATACAGTTCTGCACGGGGATTTTCCTCCCTTGATGCCGGAACGTATCCCTCATCTCAGGTTTATTTGGTCATCTTATTCCCAGCCATATTTTTGGCAAGGTTTTTTTTGGTTTCCCACCATCCTGGGTTTCGAGACTAACAAAGATAAAGTACAGGGCAGTCTTGATCTCACTTAGGTTACCTCTCTTTAGTGATTGCTTCTGATCTTGACATCAGGCATTAGTAGAATCGACACAGATTGTTTTGTGTTTTATATGGTAATCAATGCATCGCTTTGTGCAGTAATTGATTAACTTGTTTGCTGTGCTATTATAAAAATCTTGAAAATCTGCTTGTTTTGAAACCAGACTATTGTAGTGAAGCCTGCCGAAAACAATTTTGTCCACACTACCAATACTATCTAAAATGGGCTCTAATCTTTGATTTACAATGTTTGGAGTAGGATAAGGCTCAATGCTAACCCATGTTTTACACCCTAAAGAACGTAACTCCTTCATACTAGAAATTCTTTCATTGTAACTCGCAGAAAACGGTTCATAGGATTTCCTAAATTCATCGTTCAGTGACACAAGAGATATGCCCCAATGGTGATTTTTTCGGAAATCTGCTAACTGAATTGGCAAGATTCCCTTTGTTAGCGCTGAACATATAATTCCTTGTGAATCTAAATATCTAATAATCTCTAAACTCATTTCCTGAATCTCAGGATATCCAACCATAAATGGATCAGTTGTGAAACAGAGGTGCACTGACTTGATCCTGTTTCTATACTTTGGTATCTCTTTCTTTAACAAATCGATTGCATTCTCTACAAGCCTAGGTTGAATCCAATCAGCATAATCACGTACTCTACCGAATCTTCTAGCCATCATAAAAGCATAGCAAGGATACATGCATCCATGAGAGCAACCTAGGACATGATTAATTGTGAAGTCCCCGTATTCAACCCCAGTTCTATAGAGCAGGCTTTTTCTTTTTATTGTTAACATACTATACCAGTTTGACTAAATCATCCTTATCTATGCCTGTCTGTTTACTTGTAACTCTTTGTACGATAGCTCTTCCTGACTTCTCACATTGTTTTACGGCTTTCCTAAGAACTTGGTTCTGATAAGGAGTTGCATCTATGATTAGGGAAAGCAAGTCATTATAACTACCCTCAAAGCCAGTACAGTTTCTTCGAAGGTAGTTTTCTACCTCCGACACTTGATATTCTTTCAATTCGAATATTGATAACTGGTTGTTCGATTTCCCTAGATACTCGATTCTACCATGATTGATGCTGCTAAAGCAATCTCTCATTGTCGTAGCCCCCTTGAGATGGTTTGATACATGAACCAGATAGTACAAAGTTCTATCAGCTTTGGAAGAATGTACTTTATATGGCCATACAAATTGAGCGTGCTGCTGCAACTGATTTCTGTACAAGTCCATAACAGAGTCTTCCCTTATGATGCCATGCAAATCTTTCAGTTCTCTCCATTCTTTGGTGCCCAGAAATGAATCCAGGCGTCCCGATTCAGCACCAATGCAACGTGAGACACCATCATACATGAAAGTTAACAATAATTCTACCTTCTTGTGCTTCATTATCTCGGTTAAAGTTGAAAAATCGAGATTGAGACCGAATGGGTCAATAAAAAAGAAACTTGGTCTTATAGATTCATAGGATGTACTTGTGAGCAACTTCTTGATTCCATTATCAAAATCTGAGTGTTCGATGTAGTACTCTATGGAGCTGTGCTTGTTTTCATTTAATACTTTGCTAAGGTTATCACAAACCTCCTGATCCTGATCAATAGCTATTATGTTCAGCTTTTTCCCACTTCTACCCCTATCTTTCCAAACTTTGGCAGCAATCACGGGAGAACCAGGATACTCATTATCATCAATGAAATATGATCCACATCCAGCGAAGCCATCGAAGTAGTTTAGATCTTGATATCTACTTAAGATTGGAAACCATGCACCAAGATAACATCCCAATAGTCTGTGTTTAAAATTTGTGTGCTCGTCATACTCCCAAGAGTAATATTGCTTACCATTAAGATACTTGCTTACGTATTTCTTCATCATAACTCCTTACAAAGCAATGTAGTAACTACCTCTTCTCCTCAATCACCCGTCGCGTATCCTCATGTTTCTGAACAGTATCATAGAGCCCTATATCCTCATCTTTGTGCTTATCGATCCCCGTATAGTTCAGGCTGGAATCTTCGTAGCGTTTAAATTTATAAACTGCGTCGTTCATCAGAGCGCTATTGAAGAGCCCCAGGCTTACCAATAGTTCAAAATCTTTCACTGTGAGCCCCGTCACCTTTTTGAAGAGACCGGGCTCTAATTGCGTAATCACGTCCTTGAGGCTGTATTCTCGATAGTCTGTGAGATACATGAAGATCGGGATGCGCGTGGCAAATTTGATCAGCTTTTCCTGTATCTGTTTGCGTTTGGCCTTATATTCCTTTTCCTCTGCCGTCAGCTCTTTCTTCTCTTCTTTGCCCAACTCTTCTTCGCTCTTTTCTTTACGAATCTTATTCACCGCCTCGCTCTTATTGATGATGGTCTGGATGTCCTGATTCAGGTTGCGAAAGCCTTCGATGCTCATCAGAGCTTTCATCGCGCCCTCATTTGCCATCACCCGCCTTAAGGTATCGTTGTCCACATTTACCAATAGCGCGGATTCCCATCTGCGGGCTAATAGAGTGGCTGTGGTTCCGCTCATGGCCATATCCAATATATCAATGGCCTTGATTTCCTCCATTCTGCAGCCATCAAACGCCAGGACAGGCAAAAACTTGATAAATTCATCCACCTTATGCTCAGCGCTTTCGCCATTTACGTTCAAACGGCAACTGTAATCCGCAATTTGCCTTAGTGCCCGATCCGGGGCAAAATCAAACACATAACACTCATCTTTGATTACCACTTCGCTATTGGGTGACAACCCATCGGGATTTTTAACTGTCCAAGGTGACTGCACTCGGAAGGCCGCCTGAAAATAGGTCTCCGGACTGCTGGTATTGCGCAGCATAAAGATCCCCGTCCAGGGTTTCACAGTGACCCCTGTGGTAAGTTTGCCGCAAGAAAGGGTGATACTTTTACTATTGAGAGGATCTCCCATTGCCTTTTGCACAGGAGGTAAGGCTGCGGCTCCAATGCCAGCGGAAGGTCCCGCTGCCACGATCACCTTGTAATCGTGATAAAACTTGTTTTGCCGTTTCAGAAGCAAGTTTTGCATGGCATAACAGCTTGCCACAGAGGGCAAAAACCAAAAAGTATGAGAGAGCAGGCCCATGAGTCGGACATCGGAGAATGGCATGGGCGGTTTCTTTCCCCCTGCCTTGAGATTATCGATACTACTTGGCAGAAAAGCACCTCGAATCAGATCCAGCCATTTCTGAACCTCATCTTCATGGCTAAACTTGGCATTTACACCCACACCCCCTGCGGCAAAGAATACGTTGAGATCAAACTCGTCAAACTCCCCCTTGCGGGCTATATCCCTGATGGCATCGGGCAATTGATAGGTTAGCAACACCATGCGCGGTAAGGCCAGATAAGGGTTGTCCCCTCCCTGCCATGCTTCTTTGGCGGCTTGTTCATCGCTGTAAGTCCAGTTAAAAATCTGCTCTTCGATGAATTCCCCGCTGGCAATTGCCCGAAACGGTGTTCCGGAAAGATAGAGATAGTGATTTGTGGTGATGGGCATGATGCTTTCATCAAAGATATCGATGCCCTCGCCTTCTCCAAACTCCATCTCTGCTTTGTCTTCCGCCTCAAAAAGCTCTTTGGCGTTTTCCCGCCATGCCCCATAGTGATATTCATCAAAGATCACACAATCCCAATTGATGGCATGCACCCATTCATTCTTGCTTTTGATGCCACCGGTGCTTTTGTTTTTGCCCAGATAATCCTGAAAGGAACCAAAGCAGACAAAGGGATTATCCTCATCTACTTCCTCAAAGCTCAGTCCCCCCGGTTTGATAAACTGCCATCCCTTAAAGTCCACGTGAACCTTCAAATCCTCTTCCCAGGCACTTTGCACGGCAGGCTTGAAAGTGAGCACCAAGACCCGCTTCCAGCCCAGCTTTATTGCCAATTGATAGGCGGTAAAGGTCTTACCGAAACGCATCTTGGCATTCCACAAAAAGTGCGGTGGGCGCCCAGTATTTTCCTTATCCTTTTGCCAGCTTTCGAAATAGTGCATCGTTTTGTCTATCGCGGCGGCCTGCTCCGGACGTAGGGCAAAATCTTGTGAGCGGTCAAAGATGCACAACTGTCCGCTTCTGACGGCTTGAATGGCACTTTTTAGCTGTCCCGGAGTGCAGGCAAACCATTCCCCTCTGGGGTTGGAAATGCCGTTGTATCTCAGCATTCTGTGCACATCATGGTCGCTGAAGCTGTTGCCGTCACTGCGCATGGCAGATTCGTCCAACACAATGCGGTAAGGAGCTTTGCCCGGACGCAAAGTGGGATATTGTTGTGCCACCCTGGCCTTCACATCCTGCGTGGTAAAGCCAACCTTCAAGAGCCCCTTGTATTGAGGATTCGTGTCCTCATAGGCATAGATCCGGGGATTAAGCTTGGGCCGAGATGGGAAGTAATCCTTAGGCATCGATTAGATCCTCTATAGTGTCTTGATACTCTACAGACTTAACCTTTGAATCTATGAAGTACCACTCATCATCAGTTATATTCCAGCGTTTTCTAAGTATGGCATCATCAAAAAAAACATCATAACTGACAAGATGAGGTATGAATGCGAACTTCTCTCGAGTAACGTCTTGCGAAACAACTGTTTGTAAAAGCAAAAAGCGAACTATCTTCGTGAACAAATAGGATTTAAAACATACTATCTCTTCGAAGGAATCAGCTGTAAATGCTACAAGCCACGATTCTGTACACACTTCACCGGGTTTAGCGATTTTTACATTACCCTCATAGTAAAACCCAATTGGCTTGGAAAAATCTGTTTGACCTGCAATAGGAGCACGGGGTATAAGTAACTTGAACTGATTAACAACATTAAACCTATCATCTACATCATCTTTATGTACAAACAACAATCCCTGTTTCTGTGTAAAATGGCAAGGCACACCGGACTTCTTTGGTTCATAATGTCCTCTAATTCCGAAGGGTTTAGAAGGAAGAACGACTTCATTTAGGTTGATACTTGCTTTCTCAATCTCTTTTATCTTTTTTACAATCGGTACAGCTTTGCTGTGTCTAATGAAAATGCCAAACTCATTGAGATCTCTATCAGTTGTATATTCTTCTTCGTTGAAGCAGCTTGTTACTGAGCAAGTTCCTGGATTATCTCTATCCCACAAGAAATAACAAATACCTCCTGCAACATCAACACCAGGAAACACATCGGACGAATTCTCAAAGTCTACAAGTCTCCTTATCCTCCGGTCATCCAACATATTTTTACGGAACTCATCAAGTCCTTTGCCCCCAGAATACCATCTTGCCGGTATAATCATAGACATGAATCTTGGGTTCAATTTAATGGTTTGTTCAACAAACTTATGATATATCGGAGACGCACTTCTGCTATGCCCTCCATCACTCAATTGATAAGGTGGATTTCCGATAATTACGTCAAATTTCATTTTGAATAGCTCCTCAGGGTTTTGGGTGTGGATAAAAGCATAGGCATGGCTTTCCAGTTCCTCGCCGCGTTCGTAAGCTGCTTCATTGGCTCCGCAGAATTGGCAGCGTCCTTTATACCAGGTGTGTTGCACTTTGTCGAAAGGGATGTTGCCTTCGGCATTGCTAAAAGCCGTGCAGACGGAGTATTTGCCATTAGCGGTTTTGGAACAATACACGCTGCGGCGGGCAAGCAGGGCGGTAAGTTCGGTGATAGCCAGGCCAAAAAGTTGTTTGGTAAAGATGTGGTCGATTCTCGTTTGACGGTCTGGTATGCTCTTTTCCAGCCCTTTGTCCAGCCGTTTAGCGATTTCTCTTAGGAATACTCCGGATTTGCAAGCCGGATCGAGGAAAGTGGCTTGTGGATCTGTCCACAGGCTTTGCGGCAAGAGATCCAGCATTTGATTCACCAATTCAGGTGGGGTAAAGACCTCGTCACTGCTCAGGTTTGCAATGCAAGATAGCACATCGGGATTATAGTTTTGTTCAGTAAGCATCGGCAAGCTCCAAAAAGTGAGAGGGTGGATACTCTTTCTCCGGATGTGGTATGAATACATCATCACCCATATCAGAAAAGAGCGGTAAATCCTTCAGCGATTCGTGCTGTAACAGCCCATGAAAAGTGAAATCCCGCCTTTTGATAAGGCTTCCGTTGATGGGAGACCATTCTGCAAATACAATATAGCTCGGGTGCTCTCCTACTGTCATCAGCGATAATGCATCTCCCCATACGATGTTACATGAGAGGATATAAAAGATAGATTTGATGCATGCCGGCTTGCAAGCCTTAGCATACAAAGCCTTGTAGTATTCATCTATAAATATCGTAGCCAGTCTCTGCCTGCATTCCTTTACATTGTCTTCCAGGATATCGATGCCATAGATGGATGATACGGCTATCACAGCGTTTCGTTCAAACTCAAATTGTGATTTGCTATAGCGTTTTTTTACTACCTCGAGCTTGCGCCTTAGTATCTCAGATAGAAAGTTCCCTGTGCCACAGGCTGGCTCCAAAAAACGGGATTCGATACGTTCGGTTTCCTGTTTCACCAGATCAAGCATAGCATTTACTTCCCGCGGGGAGGTAAATACTTCTCCATGATCAGCAACGCGCTGCTTTGATTTTACTTGCGTCACTCTATCTTCCCTGTTTCTTTGGTAAGATATCCTTGATTCCAGATGTTCCATCCCAGAGCCTGACATATCCTGCCCACAAGAGAAAAGCGAACATGTTGCTCGTCCTTAAACGTACCATCCTTCAATAAACTACGAATATCTTGAATAATCTGTTTCATCAATGCCTCACAGCCAGATTTTTCTTTTCTACAAAGAAATGAGCAGTGAATTTCTGTCAACCTCAAAATCTGTCGCATCGTTATACATCCTGATTTGTCAACATACAGGGTAGTTGGCATTCCCCCATTTTTACACCAGCCTTATTTTCATTTGCCAAGGATCGATCAAATCAGCTCTATATGGAGATGTATTATTGTGTGTAGGTCGATGCAGACAAATTTTTAGTACATGGCAAAGCCTGTAGTAAACGAACTGGGGTGGTTTAGCCCAGTCTTTTTTTCTAAAACAGAGGATCTTTGGAAAGGCCTCCGCAATCTTTTCGATCACATCTTTACAGGAGTAGATGAATACAGCGAAATGATCATCAACATATTGAGATTCTTCAGTTTGACATAGCTGGCCACACGCATTTTCTCCCATTGCAGATCTTGTTTCATCTGCCGATGCATTTCTTCAATCTTCAAACGCTTGTGGTAGGCATTGATTGCACGCTGGATGATTTCCAGTTCTGACAGTTCCGGATCGCCAAAGTCGCAAATCAAATAGAAGTCCCCACCTTTTTGTCTGTCTCCGACAAACTTACGGCAAACAACAAGGCTGACCTCGACACTGTTGGCTTCGGCGGAGGGATGATCGTCTGTCCGGACCCTGATGCGCCGCGTGGCACATCGGAAGAGCTTTTTAGTCAACCTGGTTCAGGATGGCTCAGTCCTGTTTCAAAGCGCTTATCACTTCTTAATCAAGCCTTAATCAAGTCTTAACTATTAACGCTTGATTAAGGCTTGATTATCACTTGATTAACGCCTTCAGACAGGGTGAGTTAATAAAAAGGGGAATGTTCCCCGGGAAAAATTGGGCTTGACATCCATATCGCAATGCTTTTTCTGGATTTTAAAGGAAGTTCAGGATGAAGAAAACAATCCGTAAAACCTATACTTTTGACGATGTGCTGCTTTTACCCCAACATTCACGGGTGCTGCCATCACAGGTGTCTTTGGATACCAAAATCACCACGAATTTTGGGCTCAAGATCCCCATTTTGAGCTCTGCCATGGACACCGTGACCGAGTCTCAGATGGCGATTGCCATGGCTCGCGAAGGCGGTTTGGGCATCATCCACAAAAATATGTCCATCCAGAGGCAGGCAGAGGAAGTGCGCCGCGTGAAACGTGCCGAAAGCGGGCTGATTTCAAACCCCTACACCCTGGCGCCCTCGGACAGTTTGGCAAAAGTGCATCAGTTGCGCCAACAACACCGCGTGGGCGGCTTTCCGGTGATGGAAAACGGTCGTTTGGTGGGAATTCTCACCAGCCGGGACATCCGCTTTGAAACAGATGAAAAGCGCCTGGTGAAAGATTTGATGACCCCCAAGGAAGGGCTGATCACAGCGTCCCAGAATTCCAGCGAAGAAGAGCGGGTTGCCCTCCTGCAAAAACACCGCATCGAGAAACTGCTGATCGTGACGGAAGATTTCGGCTTGGTGGGCATGCTCACCGTGCGGGACATCATGAAGCGCATCAGCTATCCAAACGCAGTGCAGGACAGTCAAAACCGTCTTTTGGTAGGAGCCGCGGTTGGGGTTTCCGGAGACTGGCTGGAACGGGCTCAGGAGCTTGTGCGTCAAGATGCTAACCTGATTGTGATAGACACCGCCCACGGCCATCAGGAAAAAATCGGCGAAGCTTTGAACAAGCTGAAAGCCTGCTGCAGCGTGGATGTGATGGCAGGAAATGTTGCCACTGCCGATGCTGCCAGATTCTTGATCGACCACGGCGCGGACGCAGTGAAGGTGGGAATCGGTCCCGGTTCCATCTGCACCACCCGCGTGATCGCAGGAATCGGAGTTCCCCAACTTTCCGCTGTGATGGAATGTGCTGAAATTGCCAACAAGGCGGGAATCCCCATCATTGCCGACGGTGGCATCAAATATTCCGGAGATATCGTGAAAGCCCTTGCTGGCGGTGCAGCGGCGGTGATGATTGGCTCGCTTTTGGCGGGAACCGATGAAAGCCCCGGCGAATTCATCATCTACAACGGCAGACGCTTTAAAAGCTATCGCGGCATGGGCTCCATCGGCGCCATGCGTCAAGGCAGCAGCGACCGCTATTTCCAGGAAAACGCCGAGGAAAAAAAGCTGGTGGCGGAAGGAATTGAGGGCATGGTTCCCTACAAGGGTCCGCTCACTGAATTTCTGTTCCAGCTAACCGGCGGCCTCAGAAGCGGAATGGGCTATTGCGGCGCCAAAGACCTGGCTGAACTGCGCGAAAACGCCGAATTCATCGAAATCAGCGGTGCCGGGCTGAGAGAATCTCACCCCCACGATGTCAACATCACCAAAGAATCGCCCAACTACCAAGCCGCAGACTAACCTTAACCCCAAGCTCACCAGTCTGTTAAACGGATTCGTGTTCCACCTGAAAGTGGAAAAGGGCTTGGCTGAAAACAGTGTGGAAAGCTATTGGCGCGACATCCGTGATTTTCTGGATTGGGAAAGCCTGGAACCGGATCAATACAGGGCGGAACATGTGAGCAAATATCTGTTTGAACTCACCGAGACCGGGCTCAACAGCAGTTCTCTGGCGCGCAAGAGAGTTGCGTTGAAGCAGTTTTTCGGCTGGATCCAGGAAAACGAAGAGCGGGTGGATGTGGACTTTGAACAGGTTCCCAAAATCAAGCCCTCCAAACACTTGCCCGATGTGTTGGATGTGGATACCATGCTGGGTTTTCTGGACGGATTACCCCTGGAAAACACGCTGCAGATCCGCAACAAAGTGATGCTGGAAACCCTGTATGGTTGCGGCTTGAGGGTGTCCGAACTGCTGGGGCTCACGATTCACGATCTGAATTTTTCCGACCAAGCCGCGCTGGTGCGGGGAAAGGGTTCCAAACAGCGTTTTGTGCCCTTTGGCAACAACTTGGAGCAGCTTTTGAAGGAATACATCGCCCAAATCCGTCCAGCGCTGATGAAATTCAAAAGCACGGACGTTCTTTTCCTGAACAACCGCGGAGACAAGCTCTCGCGCATGGGGTTTTGGAAAATTCTGCGTCAGGCAACGCTGGAAGCCGGAATCAAACAAGAGATTACACCTCACACCTTCCGTCACAGTTTTGCCACACACCTCTTGGAAGGCGGAGTCAATCTCCGCATTGTGCAGGTGCTTTTGGGACATGCCAGCCTGAACACCACCCAGATCTACACCCATGTGGATATCAGTCATCTGATTGATACATATAAGATGTATCACCCACGTTCTTAAATTTAACTTTAAATATCATGGAGTAACTAAGTGAAAATAAAGAATCTTATCCTGCTTATCCTGCCCCTGATCATTCTCTTTGGAGCATGTAAACAGGAAGCCAAGGAACCAGGATTGCGCAAGGTGCGCGTGGTGCTTGATTGGACTCCAAACACAAACCACGCCGGGGTTTACGCAGCCAAAGAAATGGGCTGGTACAAGGAATTGGGACTGGATGTGCAGATTATCCAACCCGGAGAAAACACGGCGGAAAAGATTGTGGCAGCGAGTCAGGCGGAATTTGGCTTCAGCTATCAGGAAAGCGTCACCATTGCCCGCTCAGAGAGCCTGCCCATCAAGTCCATCGCTGCGGTGATTCAACACAACAGCTCCGGATTTGCCTCCTTGAAAAGCGCCAACATCCACTCTCCGAAAGACTTCGTTGGCAAGCGCTACGGCAGTTCAAGCTGGCCTTCCGAACTGGATATTCTGCGTCAGGTGATGAGCAAAGAGGGTGCCAGTTTTGACAGCCTCACCGTGGTTTCCGGGGTTTACGATTTCTTTTCCACCATTGGCCGTGATGCTGATGTGGAATGGATTTTCTATGGCTGGGACGGAATCCGTGCCCAGCTCACGAACGTGGAAATCAATTTCATCCCCGCCAAGGATATCGACCCCATCTTCGATTTTTATACCCCGGTGTTAATCACCAGCGACTTTTTGGCAAACTCCGAACCTGATCTGATGAAAGACTTTCTTGCCGCCACTGCCAAGGGCTATGAACTGTGCCGAAAAGACCCCAAAAAGGCAGCGGAATTGCTGTTGAAAGCCGTGCCAGAACTGGATAAGGAGCTGGTTTACGCCAGCTTGGAATATCTGAGCCAGGAATTTCAGGGAGACGCCCCACGCTGGGGACAGCAGGACCCCATGGTCTGGAAGCGGTTTTCCGAATGGATGTATGAAAAGCGCATCATCCGCATCGCCGTGAACCCATTGGAAACTTTCACAAACGAGTTTTTGCCTTGAGCCAGAGCATACTGAGCACACGAAACCTCACCAAAACCTTTCTGCTTCACAACGAACCGCAGTTGATCTTGGAAGATGTAAATTTTGAAATGGCGGCGCGGGACTTCATCTGTGTGGTGGGAAGCAGTGGCTGTGGAAAAAGCAGCTTCCTGGAGCTTTTGACGGGAATTTCAAAGCCCGACACAGGGAGCATCTTCTATCAGGGCAAGGAGATAACCGGAAAAAGTGGCCTCCTGGGTTACATGCCTCAGGACGATTTGCTTCTACCCTGGCTGAATGTGGTGGACAACGCCCTCATCCCCGTAAAAATCCGAAAAGGTGATCTGAGAACCGCCAAGGCACGCATCCAGAGCCTGCTGCCGGTGTTTGGGCTGGAAAAACACGCCTCCCATCTGCCCTATCAGCTTTCCGGAGGTTTGCGCCAACGGGCTGCCTTTCTGCGCACCTGCATGATGGAGACCCAGCTTCTGCTCTTGGATGAACCGTTTGCGAACCTGGATGCCATCACGCGCCTGCAACTTCAAAACTGGCTGAAAGATATCGCGCAGGACCTGAAATTAAGCATTATCCTGGTGACCCACGACATCAACGAGGCTATAAGCTTGGGGGATGAAATTCGCGTGATGCGGGGACGTCCGGGAAATTTTGTGGGAACTTTTGTTTTGAAAGACCGCAAGCCCTTCACTGAAGCCCAGGCGGAGGACCTCAAGCGTGAGATCCTCGCCCTGGCTGTTTCTTAAAGATTATTCGCTGGGCAGGCTGAACCTGCTGTCCAGTATTTCGATACCTGATTTCAGTTCGTTGCGCAGGTCTTTCACGTGGCGGATGAGGATGAATTCTTTTTTGAGCTGGATGAGTTGGGTTCTCAGGCTGTCTTTAATATCCTCAAAAGAAAGCTTTTCCCGCTCTTTTTTGTCTGTGACGAGCATGATGTGCCAGCCGTGAGGAGTTTTGAACACTTCGCTCACCTGACCGGGTTCAAGCGCAAATGCCACATCCTCGATCTCCTTGATCACTCTGCCGCGGCTGAACCAGTTCAGATCTCCTTTGCGTGCACCGCTGGGGCAATCCGAAAGTTTGGGACAGATGTTGTTGAAATCATCCGCATTTTGAATCTTGGCACGGACTTCGTGGGCCTTGGCTTCAGCATCGGGCCTGTCCGCTCCGAAAAGGATGTGTGAAGCACGCACGGATTCAGGTGAGTAGAAAGCTTCTTCCTGATCCTGATAGAGAGCCTGAAGCTCCTCATCGGTCACTTCCACGTCAATCTGGGTGATTTGCTGCACATACTTGCGCACCATAACCTTTTGGCGCACACGGTCTTCCATGATCTTCGTCTGCTGTTCATCGCGGGGGGCTTCGTCAATATCCTCCAAGGTGAGCATCAGTTCTTCATCAAATTCTTCATCGCTGATTTTCACTCCCGCTTCCCGTGCCTTATAAAAAAGCAAATAGCGGTCCAGAACCTGGCTGAAGGCATTTGCAAGGGGTTGAAACTCTTCCTGTTGCGGCCAGTTTTGGCTTTCCTCCAAAACTTCGTCATCATGGATATATAGGTCAAAAACTTTTGCGACCTGTTGCATGGGTTACCTCGTTTGAATTGTTTTTTGCCACCCTTGAATTTTGGAGGTGACATCTGATATTATACAGTCCGACGAGGTCAATGTCAAATGGAACTGATGTTTGCGATACCAGGTACACTGGCGTTTGGCGTAGTTGCGGGTGTGTTGAGCCGCCAATTCCATACTCTCCTGCAAGGGTTTTCCATACAGCAGATGGGGAAAATATTCCTTGTAGCCAACGCTGTTCAAACCGGGTGAGTCAGGCTGAAAACCCCGCTGAAAAAGCGCTCTGATCTCATCCAGCAAGCCGTCCTGCAGCATCTGAACCACCCTGATATTAATGCGTTCATAGAGCTTCTCACGCGGTGGGTCGATCAGGATGCGAAAAGCTGTGTAGGTCTGGCTTCTGCTTTGCCGTTCCCAGTGTTGACTGATGGGGGTTCTGGAAGCCTGAAACACTTCCAAGCCCCTTAAAATACGCTGTTTATCGTTGACGCTCACCCCTGCAGCGAAATCCGGATCAACCCTCTGAAGTTCGGTATATAGTGTTTCTAGCCCTTCACTTTCGAGCCGCTGGCGCAGTTTATCTCTTAAGTCTGCAGGAACCTCGATCTCAGGAAAGAGCCCTTGAAGCAGGGAATCGATGTAAAGCCCGGTTCCGCCGCAGATTAGCGGAAGTTTTCCCTTTTTCCACAACGCTTCCACAATTTCCCCCGCCTGAGCGCAAAACCTGCCGGCGTTGTAGCTCTCGGAAGGTTCCACAATGTCGATGAGATGGTGGGAAATCCGCTCCTGCTCTTCTTTGGTGGGCTTGGCCGTACCGATGTCCATCCAGCGGTAAACCTGCCTGGAATCCGCAGAGATGATCTCCGTTTCCAGAGCCTCCGCCAATTCCAGAGCCAGCCGGGATTTTCCCGACGCCGTGGGCCCTTCGATGGTCACCAGTGGAATCATAGCTGGCGTTTGAACATCTTATCAAATTCCTGCAGCGTCATTTTCACGATCAGAGGGCGTCCATGCGGGCAGAACCACGGTGTTTGACAAGCAAAAAGCTGATTGATGAGGTTCAGCATTTCACGGCGGGTGAGCTTCTGCCCTGCTTTGATGGAGGCTTTGCAGGCGATGGATTTTGCCAGGGAATCCCGAAAGTCGGAGTTGATCTCCAGCTCTTCTTCCAACTGTTTCAATATCTCGATGAAAACCTTGCCACCCCTCCAGTCATCCAGTTCTGCGGGGATTTCCTCCACCACCAGCGAATCTCCACTGAATTGTTTTAAAACGAAGCCCGCCTTTTCCAGATAATCCAGATTTTGTTCCACCAACAGGCGAACATCCCTGGCAATGATGGGCGGAATGTCGATCACCAGCGGGATAATCAGCTTTTGTCTCACCGGCGGAGCACCATGGATGCGCTGGAGGATTTTTTCATAAACCACCCTTTCGTGGGCGGCGTGTTGGTCGATGATGACCAGCCCATCCTCCACCTGCACAAAGATATAGGTGTTGTGAAGCTGCCAGGGATTGATGTAGTCCTCTTCGCTTTGCAAAAGCAGACGATATTGAAAAGATTCACTGGGCATGCCCTCGATTTCCATCTGTTCGCTTTCACCTTCCGAGGGCTGCGGACCCAAAAAATCAGACAAAGTTCCGTCTTCATCCAGCTTGGGCGCCTCTTCCCCACTTTGGCTCTGGGGACTGAAAACCTCATCCTGATACAGGTTGCCAAATTCCTTTTTATACTCGGAAAAACGCGGTATATTCAGGCTGTTTCCATACACCGTCCGCTCCACAAAGCTGGCTTCACCCACTTTTTTGGCTTGGTCGAACTTTTCCCTCGCCGAGGCGAATTTCATGTGTTCATAGTTGTTCAGCGCATCTGTAATGGTTTGAAACACCAGCGCGTGAACCTTCTGCTGCTGCCGGAAACGAACCTCCTGCTTGGCGGGATGGACATTCATATCTATCTGCTCAGCAGGAACTTCCAAAAACAGAACATAGGGCGGAGTGGTCCCTTTTTGCCAAACCCTGGTTTTCAGGATGAAGGGCTCGTAGGCGCTTCTGATGGCGTGACGAACTGTTTTATCCGTGATGTAGCGTCCATTGATGAAGCAATAGCGCGTATCGTCCAGCGATTCGGCTCTTTCCTCCAAGCCAAAGATGTATCCTTGCAGGCGATATTCCTCATTTTCACTTTCCACCCGAATCAGGTCGTCGTGGAAAAAGCCCGAGCCAAAGACCTCGCCCATGCGCTGTTCCCTGCTTTCTGCGGCGATGAAGGAAAGCCTTTGCTGACCGTCCACAATCAGTTTGAAACCGATGTCCGGGTGCAAAACCGCCTGATAGTGCAGATATTTATAGATATGACCCAGCTCGGTGCGTGCGGTGCGCAGGAACTTTCGCCGGGCGGGAACATCCTTGAAAAGCGCTCTCACGGTGATATTGGTGCCGCGATTTGAAGCGGTTTGTCCAACTTTGCGCAGGCTGCCAAAATTCACATCCACCTGCGTGGCAATCTCACTGACGCCATCCCTGGTGATGAGGGTCAGGTTGCTCACGCTGGCGATGCTGGGCAGCGCTTCTCCGCGGAAGCCCAGGGTGCCGATGTGCGTGATATCATCAACGGTGCGGATTTTGCTGGTGGCATGGCGTTCCAAAGCCAAAAGCGCATCGTCGGCGCTCATCCCACGTCCATTGTCGCTCACCTGAATCAGGTCTCTGCCGCCGTTTTCCACTGCCACCAAAATCAACGTGGCGCCTGCGTCGATGCTGTTTTCCACCAGCTCTTTCACCACCGAAGCCGGACGTTCGATCACCTCACCGGCGGCAATTTTGTTGCGAACGTCGTCGGAAAGAATCTTGATCTTCGACATCTCTTAATACCTGAAAATGGAGCCGTTGGTAAATTCACGGATGATGGAGTTGTAGGGCACCAGCGTGTCCGGAATATCGTTTGAAACCTCCAAAAGCCGCAAAAGCCGGCGCGCCTCGGTGTAGGCGGACGAATTTTTGGGAACCGAGAGCAGGAGCTTCCAAGCGTGTTTGCGAATCACTCCCAGTTCATAGGTGAGGCTGCTGTTGAACATATAGTCCGCATTTTCCTGGAAGGGAAAGATGTTTTTTTCCTCTCCCTGGCGAACGCTGGGCCAGCGCAACAGCGTTTCCGTGGCAGTGTAACCCCGATATTGGTGATCCCGGATAATGCGGCGCAAAAGCCTGCAATCCGTGGTCGCCACCCGGTTGTGGTTGTCGATATTCAGTTGGTTCAGCGCACTTATATAGATTTTCACCTTGCGATGGGCGGGGATGGCGGCGGTCAGTTCGTCGTTCAAGCCGTGAATTCCCTCCATCACAATCACATCTTCATCCTTCAGCTTGATGAAACGGTTGCTGCTGCGTCGCGCTCCGCGAGTGAAGTCAAAATGCGGAAGCTCCACCTCCTCTCCGTTCAGAAGCTGCGTGAGTTGGAGGTTCAGATATTCCAAATCCAGCGCGTGAATGGATTCAAAGTCAAAATCCCCCTCCTCCGTGGGCGGTGTGAGGGTTCTTTCCACAAAATAGTCGTCCAGACCGATCACAATGGGCTTTGCCCTCGATGCCTTTAACTGAACGGACAGCCGTTTGGCAAAGGTTGTTTTTCCCGACGAGGATGGACCCGCGATTAAAACCAGCTTCACCTCCGAGCGCTTCACAATGTCCGCCGCGATTTCCGCAATCTTTTTTTCGTGCAGCGCCTCTTCCACCAGGATGAATTCCGAAATATCATAGTTGTCGGTAAGCTTGTTCACATCGATGATATTGTGAACCCGCAGGATGTTCAGCCATTTGTCATGTTCCTGATGCAGGGCGAAAAGTTTTTCTGGGAAAATGAAGGGTTCAGCCAGCCGGCAGTCTGCTCCGCTGGGAAAGCGCAACACAAATCCCGGGTTTTTCAAAACCACATCAAAAGCCTGAATCATGCCCGTGCGGTCTGCCAAAGGGCGATAGAACTGGTCATAATACTTCCCGCAGCGATACACAAACACTTCCTCATCATAGCGATAGCCCAAGTTTTTCACCACATCCCGCCGTCCCATTTCCTCAAATATGGATATCGCTTCCGTGGTGTTCACCGCAATTTTGTCGATGGGAAGGTCGGCTTCCACGATGCGTCGCATTTCGGCTTTCACCCTGTCGCAATCCTCCTGCGTCCAGGATGCGGTACCGAACACCTCGCAAAAAACCCCGTCTCCGATGGAGTGTTCAATCACGAGCTTGTGTCCCGGCCCCAACAGTGTATAAACCGCCTTGGCCAGGATGAAGATCACCGAATCGTGGTAAATCCGGGTGCCTTCGGGATGGTTGAAAGTGATGCAGTTCACCAGCGTGTCGCCACGTGGGATATATTCGTCATTGACATAAGTTGCATGGTCAATTTTATAGCTCAAGACTCGCCGGGTGGGAATATCCGTGCCGCGTAAAAGTTCGGCAAGAGGTTTGGCTTCGTCCAGTTTTATCCGGCTGTGTTTGTTGCCGTCCAGTCTGAGGTCGATGGTCATGTGTATTTCCTTACTGATTATTTAGCCTGAAAAAGTCCGAATTGCAATGCAGAGATGAACTTGGCTTCATAGACCCACATTTCTGGAAGGCTTCAATCCGTCAAGATTTAGGAGAATCGAGAAAATGAGAAAATTAAGCAAAAAAGAACACCTCACGCGTGAGGCAAAATACCTCGTTGGAATTTTGGTGGGAGGAATATCCTTCGCCATTGGTTACGCTTGGTTTTTGATGCCCTATAACATGGCCCCAGGCGGCATTGCCGGCTTGGCGCAGGTGATAAACCACTATCTGGGAATTCCACGCGGCTTGTCGATGATCATGCTGAACATCCCTCTGTTTATCATCGGTTTCATCTTCATCGGCAAAGCCTTTGGCGCCAAAAGCGTGCTTGGAATGCTGATTTCATCATCTCTCACGGATCTCCTCTCCATCCAAAGCCTTTCGCGCATTGGAATCATGGATCTTGCCACGCATACCTTTAAGTACCAAAACAGAGCAGTTATTGCCCTTTTGGGCCCGGAAGACATCATGCTTTCAGCCATTGCGGGCTCAGTGTTTTTGGGTATCGGACTGGGCTTGATTTTCCGTTCCAGAGCTTCCACGGGTGGAACCGACATCCCCGTCGGGCTCATCAAACAAAAATCCGGAATCTCCATCGGAAACGGATATTACATCGTGGAAAGTGGAATCATCCTCCTGGTTGCCATCCTGCTCAAAGACCCCAAAATCCTCATCTGGGGCTACATAAACCTCTTTATCACATCCAGGGTGACCGACCTCACCTCCGAGGGTTTGCCTTATACGAAGGGAGTTTACGTCATTTCCCCGAAGGTGGATGAAATAAAGCAGGAAATCTATGAAGAGCTCCAGCGCGGAGTCACCTTTTTCAAGGCTTCACGCGGATATGAAAAAAAGGACACCGAAGTCCTTTTCACCGTGGTGAACCGCCGCCAGGTCCCCCTGCTCACAGACATCGTTAAAGACGCCGATCCCAACGCCTTTATGATCGTAACCGACGTTTACGACGTGATGGGTTATGGCTTCCGCACCAGAAAAATTGACCTGGGAGGATGAGGCTCAAGCTAGCTTTGAGACTGTTTGAATCAAATCCTTAAGGATACTTTTGGCACAAGTTCAAATGGTGCGAACAAGCCCTTTGGGCAGAAAACCCCTGCTGCTTTCTCAAAAGATACATTTTCTCTTGAAGACATCCACAATCCATGAATGAACAAGTGTTTGGGCCTTGCTTCAAGGCCTCGATCACTTCTTAATCAAGCCTTAATCAAGTCTTAATAATTAACGCTTGATTAAGACTTGATGATCACTTGATTAA